>Ga0115564_10000544_pt1 | contig 37497 bp, 46 predicted proteins | sample COGITO_mtgs_1105_7_FD_88680 | JGI IMG/M metagenome (GOLD analysis project Ga0115564, IMG submission 88680) | Pelagic marine microbial communities from North Sea - COGITO_mtgs_110523 | ecosystem: Environmental > Aquatic > Marine > Epipelagic | place: Germany:Helgoland, sampling site Kabeltonne...
TCCTCGCGTTCATGCGTGAAACCATCCCGCAGGATTGGAAAAACTTCCGCGACAAGGTCGCAGACAACTTCCGCATCATAACCCACGAGAAATTTCGGGTTTTGGAGTAGAAGCGGTATAATTTTGATGAGGAATTGGGTCTTCAATCCCCGCGTGACGCAAATCCTTGGTAACTTGCCGCTCCAGCCCTCTGACCAAAACCCCGGTCACCGATTCTTTTGCCTAATTCTTGGGCTACATCAGTCCAGCGCCGCGACAATCGCCGCCGCATTGCACTTGATAGCATCCATATCACCCATCATGCCCGGCGGGCGAATACCGATACCCTCGTGGCGCGGATGGATGTGGAAATGCAGGTGAAACACTTCCTGTCCGCCAGCCGCTTCGTTGAACTGGAATATCGTGATGCCATCGGCAGAAAAAGCCCGCTTGGCTGCGTTCGCCACCTTGTTAAGCGTCACCATACAGGCCGCCAATTGTGCCGGCGTCGCATCCAGCATGTTGCGGCAAGGCGTTTTGGGGATCACCAGACAATGCCCTTCAGTGCGCGGCATGATGTCCATAAAACAATAGGTCTCATCATCCTCATAAACCTTAAAGCTGGGGATGTCCCCGCGCAGGATTTTGGCAAAAACATTCTGGTCATCATAGGCGGTCATCGGGTGGCTCCTGTCTGCGTTAAGCTGGTTTTACGGCCAATTGCGGACAAGGTCGAGCCTATCCGCGCCGCAAGCGCCGCTCTGCCAACCGCAGCAAGGCTTTGGAATAAAACTTGTGCAAAGGAATGGTTGCGCGCACCCACGCGGGCATGCTTTGCCCCTCACGCGGCACGACAGCTGAGCCAAAGATCAAACGCGCAACACCACCCTCTTTACCAACAAAGGCAAGATAGGACCGCGTGTGCCCACTTTCATCGGCCAGCAACAATTGCCCTGGCGCACGCGCCTCAACCCGCCACACGGCGAACCCATCCGCATCGCCTGATGCCAATGCATACACCTGTGCATCCGTGATCCGGCGACGCCGCGCGACACTCAGCACCAACCGTTCCAACCGAAACAGCCATGTTGTGTAAAACGCCCCAACGAATTCCTCCATCGTGGCGCTGACTGGTAACATGACCTCAAAACAATCAGTATAGGCGCCTTCTTGAACAACATAGAGGTGCAGCAGGGCGTCCTGCGGCACCTCTATCTGGCGTGCGATCATGCGTTGACGTCGACCACGACCCGGCCACGCACCTGTCCTTTGAGAATGTCTTTGCCGAGGGCGGGCAGATCACTCAGCGTGGCAGGCCGCACCATCGCCGCAAGCTTGGCCATCGGCAGGTCTTTTGCAATCCGCTCCCACGCCCGCAAACGGTTTTCATAGGGCTGCATCACGGAATCGATCCCCAACAGGTTCACACCACGCAGCAGGAACGGAATGACCGTTGTCGGCAAGCCTGCACCACCGGCCAGACCAACCGCGGCGACAGAGGCCCCATATTGCATTTGCCCCAACACACGCGCCAACATTTCGCCACCAACCGCATCGACACAACCGCCCCAAGTCTCGGCCTCAAGCGGGCGTTTGACGGTCTCGTTGATCTCGTCGCGCGCCACGATCTGGGTCGCCCCCAACTCCATCAGATAATCAGACGCCTCAGGCCGCCCCGTCACAGCAGCAACCTTGTGCCCAAGCGCCACCAGTATTGCGGTCGCAACCGATCCGACGCCACCCGCAGCCCCCGTCACCAAGACGGGCCCATCCTTGATACCATGATCTTCCAAAGCCATCACCGACAGCATCGCCGTAAATCCGGCCGTCCCGACCGCCATCGCCTGACGCGTGTCCAGACCGCTGGGCAGCGGCACCAGCCAATCGGCCTTGACCCGCGCCTTTTGCGCATAACCACCCCAATGGGCCTCGCCCACACGCCAACCGGTCAACACGACCTTGTCGCCTGCCTTGTAGCGCGGATCATCCGACGCCTCGACCGTGCCTGCAAAATCAATCCCCGGCACATGCGGATAGTTGCGCACCAGACCACCGCCGGGTCCAATGCACAGACCGTCTTTGTAGTTCACTGTCGAATATTCAACCGCGACGGTCACGTCCCCCGCAGGCAACTGGTCCTCGCTGATCTGCGTTACCGCAGCAGAGGTCTTGCCTTCATCGTCCTTGTTCACAACCAGCGCATTAAACATCAATTTCTCCATTCCGGGGCCACCGCCCCTCTTTCTTTTTGGCCTTAAATATTTTGGGGAGCGCGAGGGGCCAGCCCCTCGCTCCCGCATTCACAAACCGGTTCAGGCCCAAAAGGTCTCGTGAACCGTTGCATCCCGCACCCCTGCAGGGGTTTGCACCTGCAACGTCGTGCCCGCATCCCAATGGGTCATGCGCACCATACAAATCGCGACGTTGGTTTTAAAGTCAGGCGACCAAGCGGCCGATGTTACCTGACCGACCTTCTTGTCCCCGGCCATCACCGGCCACGCGCGGTCACATCCCGGCACTTTATCACCTGCGATCTCTATCGCGCGGATCTGTTGCACCGGACCCTCTTTTGCCACCCGCAACAAGGCATCTCGCCCCATGCAGCCGATGGCCGTTTGCGTGTCACAAAACCGCCCCAAACCACATTCATGCGGCGTGTTGTCGTCGGTCATGTCGTTGCCATAGCTCAGCAAACCGCCCTCGACCCGCTCGATCCCGTTGGGGCAACCCGCGCGCACGTCCAGATCCTTGCCCGCTTCCATCAACGCATGCCAAAGCGGCATGGCAATATCGCTGCCCTCGACGTAGATCTCGAAACCACCCTGCTTGGAATAGCCTGAGCGTGCCACAACCAGCGAGCGGCCCTGAAAATCAAACATCCCGAAACGGAAAAACCGCACATCGCGCACCGAGTCGCCAAAGACCCGCGCCATCAATTCATCCGCTTTTGGTCCCTGCACGCCAAGCGGGCTGACATCAGGCTCATCGACCAGCACATCCAGACGGTAGCCATTGGCGATGCCTTTGACCCAGAACAACAAATCACTGTCCGCAATGGAGATCCACCACCGGTCCTCCGCCAGCTTGACTGCCACCGGATCGTTCAGCATGCCGCCCGTTTCATCGACAATCGGCACATAAAAGCAGCGCCCCGGTAACATGCCGCGCAAATCACGCGGGGTCAGCATCTGCATCAGGCGCGCCGCATCCGGACCGCGCAATTCAACTTGCCGTTCAACCGCCACGTCCCAGACCTGCACCGCAGATTTCAGGTGGTGATAATCTTCCTCGACGCTTTCGAAAACGGTCGGCAAAAGCATGTGGTTATAGACGGTATAGGCTTTGACGCCTGCCGCCTCGACACCTTCTGAAAAAGGCGTGCGACGCAAGCGGCGGGACGGAGATATAAGCGCCATCAGAGTTCCTCGGGTAAATAAGACAGATCACTTACCGGTGCCGCCTGTCCTGCTGCTGTCAGCATCGCATGTACTTGTCCCCGGTGGTGGGTCTGGTGGTTGAAAAAATGTGTGATCACATAGCCAAGCGGCTTTGTGACTTTCACGGTGTCAAAGCTGTAGATCCAAGTGAGATCACCTTTCAAAGCCTCAGGATCTAGCCCCTTGGCCCAAGTCGCAATACGTCCATCACAAAGCAATCGCTCCGCCCGCCAGTCCTCTTTCGTGACAAAGGCCTGCGCGCTTTGTAGAGGTGATACCTTCGTCGCGGGACTGCCAGTATCCAGACGCGACATCCACAAAAGATCACCCCAAAGAAGATGGCTCAACGTGGATTGTATCGACCCGAAGAAAGCACCACGATCCTGACCCAGATCAGCTTGATCCATCACATCAACGATGTCCATCAACTGCCTGTTTTGCCATGTATTATAACGTGACATGGTTAGGACATAGTCCTTGGTGATCACGCAGCGGGACCTTTCCAGTCAATCGGGCAAATCTCTGCCGATTTACCGCCAAAATCCCAGATGCGACCATAATCGCGCACCCGGCTTTTCACGCCAGCCGCTGCGATAATATCCGGGCCCATCCAGTATTTGGAGTTGGAAACCATCACAGGATGATCCGGCGATTTGCCAGTGATCATCTCGATCTCGCCCTGAATCTTGCGGCCGATATTGATGGAGCGTTTGGTGCCATCGCGCACGATCTCAACAGGCGCACGTTCCGCGCCGATGATCTCGGACACCAGCATGGTGAACAAACCTGTCGTGCCACCAGCAGCACCCGAAAAGATTTGCAGAATGCCGTTATAAGCCTTGCCACTTGCGCGCTCGTCTACATAGGCGGCAACTTTCCAGTTCCCCTCGCCCATGCGACCGGGAATATCGACCAGCAGTCCAACATTCAGCCCGCTCAGGTCTTCGCCCTCGTAATGGCCCTCGTCAATCGCGATGGCCATCCACGCGTGGCAATGCCCTTCTGTGGGGGGATGTGCGCCAAGGCTGACAACACAAGGACAGAACATGGTGCATGAGCAATTGAGGAACAATTCACCCTTGATCACCCATTCGGTTGGCGTCATCTGGCGGCGGCCCGGATTGGGCATGCGGCTGTCGATGCGCTGCGAAATCGGCAAGCGGTCCGCGTCGGGTCTTTTCTTGATCGCCATGTTATCCTCCTGAAGTCATTGTTGTTATCATCGGCCAGACTGCCACGACACCTGCGCCGAGGATCAAGGCAAAGCCCATGGGTTTTGTCACCACATGCCCGACTTGGGGCAGTTTTTCGATCACCATAAAGAGCGTGGCAATGCCCATCCACGCAAGGTTCATCACCCCGCCTGCAAAGCCAAGCACCATAAAACCCCAGCAGCATCCTAAACAGAATACGCCAAGGCCCAACCCCATGCGCAACCCGCCCGCAAAGCCGGTCCGCCAGTGGCCAAGGAAATACACCATCGGGGAATGGCACACGCCGTGGCAAATCTCTTTGGTGCGTGTGAACTGGAACAATCCGACAGCCAGCAGCAAAACCGCGGCAAACCAGCGCGATTTCGCGATGCCCAGCATGTCAATCACGCCGCCAAACAAAAGCGCAAGCTGTACCGCAGCGATAAGTGCCGCAAAGAGCAACCAAACTGAGAAATACCCAAGTATGACACCCAGCCATCCAGCCCGCGTGCCACTGGCACTGACCATCAGGTCTTCGTAGCTGCGCAATGTCGGGATCATCGTGGGCAGCATCATCGCTGCCATCATCGCCCCCCACATCGCAAACAGCGGGCCAAAATTTGCCATCGGCATGTACATCGGCATGCGCGGATCCATGCCGCGCATCCGCTCGCCCATCTCTCCGGGACGGCCAAGCAAATCGACATCCATGTTTATCGCCATTGTGTACATCATCACCCACGACGCCAGAATCAGCCCGAAAAAGGCCAACCAAAGCGATGAGCGCAGGGCGTGATGCATAATTCAGTTCCGACTCAGCATTTGCGTTTTTAATGTCAGACATTTAGAGTTCCGGCAAACAATAACTGTCTGACATATGAAAATTGATCCCGCCAACCCCGCCGATCTGTCGGTCCAAATCGCCAGCGCAATCCGCGATGCCATTGTCGAGGGCAAGCTGATCGTCGATCAGCGCCTGCCCTCTGAGGCAGAACTGTGCGAACAATTTGCAGTTGGCCGCACAACAGTCCGTGAGGCGCTCAAACGCCTTGCCGCGCAATCGCTGATCCGCACGCAACGCGGGGCCACGGGCGGCGCTTTCGTCAATCGCCTGAGTTTTGAAGAGGCGTATTCCCAGCAGATAACCACCTCTACTTTATTATTGTCGATGAATGCCGTGAGTTTCGAGACCGCCTGCGAGGCCCGCTTTGCGCTGGAACGTGCTTGCGCGCCACTCTCAGCCAAACGTCGCACTGCCGATCAATTGGCCACGATGCGCGCTGAAATCCACCGTCAGGGCGAGCCCGGTCTGACAGACGAGGCATTTTGCGCCTCTGACGTCGCCTTTCACCGTGCGCTGGTGGATGGGGCGGGCAATCCGGTGATGTCCTACCAACTGGCGGGTGCGGTCGAGGCGATGCAGCCGCTTATGAATATGATTACATTCACCGCTCGCGACCGCCATGCAATCATCGCCTTGCACAGTTCAATCGCGGATGCGCTTGAGGCGCAGGATGCCGCAGCCCTAAGCGCGGCGCTGGAAGATCTGGAGACCGAGACACAATCGCTCGCGCGGGGGCTTTTTGCGGCCCGCAAGGCAGACTAGCGCGCAATTCCCCACATCAGGACCATTGAAATCGCGCCAGCCGTCGCCTATATCTGAATTGTCCTTCGGGACTATGGACATAAACGCGCTTGTAATAATCGGATCGGACCCGGGGGCGGTACCCGGCGACTCCACCAATATCCTTCATTTGGGGATCATGGGGTCGAAACAGGATCGACGAACGCCTAAAGAAGTTAGCTTTGTTTCGGCTGGGTGCCACCGTATCGGCCCAAAATGTACAATTGCAAATGACAATCGTGCTCCAATGGCGATGGCCGCGTAAGCGACCGGAACTGTTGAAAACTTAAGTCCTCGGGTTTAGCGACCTTAGGCGGGGTTTGCAGGTACCTGGCAACAGAAACCTGCGCTTTCCCCTCTCCAGATTGCTTATTGCCCTGCCGACCTATGTTAAGGGTATGAAACAATTGTACGCAGCAATGGCCGCTCTGCTTTTTGTAGACCCGGCAATCGCACAGGAGGCCGCCTTGGACCTGAACCCACAGTGGGAATATGTCGCCGACACCGTGATGGGCGGTGTGTCTTCGGGGCAGATTGAATCGCTTGAGATCGACGGAAACCAAGCAACCCGCCTTACAGGTCAGGTCTCGCTCGACAACAATGGCGGCTTTGTACAGATGGCATTTGATTTCAGGCCGGGTGCCGCAACATTTGATGCATCTGCCTATGCAGGCATTCAGATCACCTTGCGCGGAAACAATGAAGCCTACGACCTGCGCCTGCGCACGGATGAATTGACCCGCCCGTGGCATTCGTTTCGGACCGAAGTCACCGCCACCAACGATTGGCAAACCCTGCGCGTGCCTTTTGAAGCCTTTGTCCCGCATCGCACCGACGTGACGTTGGACACCGCGCGCCTGCGGCGGTTTGGCGTGTTGGCGATTGGTCGGGTGTTTGAGGCCGATGTCGCCGTGTCAGAGATCGGATTTTACTGACGCCTTGACACAGGGCACAGCCCGTGGTGGGTTGCATCCATGGGGATTTCCGCGAACGCCCCGTGAGGCGCCAGCCAGAGGTTCGCATGTTTCCCTCACCAAAGGATGCATGCCATGGCTGCCCCGAATGAAATTACCGTTCCACAATTGCTGCGCCTGATCGGCACCCCCGATGCGCCTCTGATTGTCGATATCTCCATTGATCCCGACTTTGCCGATGATCCGTTTCTGATCCCCGGTGCATTTCGCCATCCCCATACAGATTTCGCCGGTCTTCTGGCCCGTTTGGCAGGTAGGCCATGCGTCGTAACCTGCCAACAAGGCATCAAACTAAGCCAAGGGCTGGTTGCAAAGCTGCGTGCCAAAGGGGTGCAGGCCGAATACCTCAAAGGGGGCAATTACGGCTGGCGCGATCATCAGGGTGCACCGCGCATTCCCGCAGCCGCCCTGCCCGCGCTAGTGAATGGGCATACGCTTTGGGTCACCCGCCACCGCCCCAAAATCGACCGCATCGCCTGTCCTTGGCTGATCCGGCGCTTTGTGGACCCCGGTGCGCAATTCCTGTTCGTCTCCCCCGCCGAAGTGCTGGGCGTAGCCGAGCGGTACAATGCCACACCGTTTGATGTGGCAGATGTGCATTGGTCGCATCGCGCCGATAAATGCACCTTTGACACGATGCTGGACGAATTTTCGCTCCATACAGAAGCACTTGATCGTCTTGCCCTTGTCATCCGTGCCGCTGACACCAATGCCCATGATCTGTCCCCGCAAGCCGCAGGTCTGCTGGCAATATCTGTTGGCCTCTCGCGGCAATACCGCGATGATCTGGCACAGCTTGAAGCGGGTATGGGGCTTTATGATGCGCTCTACCGCTGGGCGCGCGATGGCACCGATGAAGGCCACGATTGGCCCGGTGGACAAGCATGAGCGCGCCCCAAGACGTGCCAAGCTGGTCTGAGATGTGGCGTATCTTTGGCCGCATCGGCCTGCTGTCGTTTGGCGGACCCGCCGCACAGATCGCGCTGATGCACCGGGAACTGGTCGAGCAGCGCACTTGGCTGACCGAACAAGCTTACTTGCGCGCCTTATCTTTGTGCATGCTGCTGCCCGGACCCGAGGCGATGCAGCTTGCCACCTATGCGGGCTGGCGGATGCGCGGTGTGTCGGGCGGGCTGTTGGCAGGGCTGCTCTTTGTGCTGCCCGGTGCCGCCGTGATCGCCGTGCTTGCGCTGGGGTATGCGTATTACGGCCAAGTGCCGCTGGTTCAGGCCGCGTTTCTGGGCATCAAGGCGGCTGTCATTGTGGTGGTGATTCAGGCCCTGCGCAAAGTTGCGGGTAAGGCGCTGCATGGTAGTCAAGGCTGGGCATTGGCGCTTTTGTCCTTCACCGGGCTGTTCGTTCTGGGCCTGCCCTTTCCACTGATCATCCTTGCGGCTGGTCTGTGGGGGATGGCGACACCGCACACCGCTGCACAACAGGTTGATGCGCCACCGATGCGGGAAACCTCTGCCCTGCGCACAATCGCTGTTTGGGGGACCCTGTGGGCCACGCCACTGCTGATTTTATGGGCGCTTGGCCATGATTTCCTTTTACAACTTAGTTTGTTTTTCTCAAAGCTCGCGATTGTGACGTTTGGCGGCGCTTACGCGGTGCTGGCCTACATGACGCAAACGGTGGTGCAGGACTATGGCTGGATCACCACCGATCAGATGATTGACGCGCTCGGACTGGCCGAAACAACGCCCGGTCCTTTGATATTGGTGACGGAATTCGTGGCGCTGCTGGCTGGATTTGCCCAAGCGGGTCTGACAGGGGCGATTGCCGCCGGGCTGCTTGCATTATGGGTAACGTTTACCCCCTGTTTTCTGTGGATTTTTCTCGCTGGACCTTATCTTGAGCGTATTTCAGCCCAGCCACGTCTTGCAGGGGCCTTGCAGGCGATCACTGCTGCTGTGGTCGGTGTCATTGCCAACCTGTCCATCTGGTTTGCCCTGCACGTCCTCTTTGATGTGGTTGAAAATGGCCCCCTTTTGGCCCTGCCACTGCCCGTCTGGACAAGTTTCAATGCAACTGCGGCTGTTCTGACACTGGCCGCAGCATTCTTGATGTTGCGCCTGAAATGGGGGTTTGTGCCGACGATGTTGGCGCTTGCAGGTGCCGGGATGGCGGGCAACCTGATTTAGGAACGCCGCGAAACCGAAAGCCCTTTCGCTCAAGGGCAAATCAGCTATGGTATGGTCCAAGACTTGACGCCACGGGGGACGCCATGGGCCGTGATATTGACTATGGTAATCTGATGCATGACGCCATGCGGGGTTTGATCCGCAAGGTGCTCTTGGATGTCGCCGACCGGGGTTTGCCCGGCAATCACCACTTTTTCATCACCTTTGATACGGCGCACCCCGATGCGGAATTGGCCGACTGGCTGTCTGACCGTTACCCCGGCGAAATGACCGTTGTGATGCAGCATTGGTATGACAAACTGGAAGTGACCGAGGATGGCTTTTCAGTGACGCTGAACTTTGGCGATGCGCCAGAGCCCCTATACATTCCCTATGACGCGATCCGGACATTTGTTGATCCATCCGTCGAATTTGGCCTGCGGTTTGAACAGCAAGACATGACAGCAGACGATGAAAAGGACGAGGCCACACCAGAAACAAAGCTGGCCAAAGCCAAGGAATCGCAAGACGAGGATGCGCCTGCCAAGGCCGCTGATATCGTTTCTCTGGACGCTTTCCGCAAATAACGCGACACGGCCCGCGATTTGTTGCATGCAGCCGAACGGGGCGCTAAACCCTGCTTAAATTTCGTTTGACAGCAGGAGCCGCAAGATGGCCGATACACGCACCGAAACCGATAGCTTTGGCCCTCTTGAGGTCCCCGCAGACAAGTATTGGGGCGCGCAAACCCAGCGCTCCATCATGAACTTTCCCATCGGGTGGGAACGCCAGCCTGTCGCGATCATCCGCGCGCTGGGTGTGGTCAAAATGGCCTGCGCCGAAGTGAACGTCGGATTTGGCGATCTGGACGCAGGGCTGGCCCCCGCAATCCAGCAAGCCGCCCAAGAGGTGATCGACGGCAAATTTGACGATAACTTTCCGCTGGTCGTTTGGCAGACCGGGTCTGGCACTCAGTCCAACATGAACGCGAACGAGGTCATCTCGAACCGCGCGATTGAGATTTTGGGCGGCACCATGGCCACCAAAACACCTGTGCACCCGAATGATCATTGCAATATGGGTCAGTCGTCCAACGATACTTTCCCAACGGCTATGCATGTCGCCATCGGCATGATGGCGCGTGACACGCTGTTGCCGGGTCTGCGCAAACTGCACGCGGCGCTTGCGGCAAAGTCGGAAGAGTTCAAAGATATTATCAAAATCGGCCGCACCCATACCCAAGACGCCACACCACTGACACTGGGTCAGGAATTCGGCGGCTATGCGCATCAGATGGCCAAAGGCATCGAACGCGTCGAGGCATGTTTGCCCGACATCTACGAATTGGCCCAGGGCGGCACGGCGGTCGGCACGGGCCTGAACACGCGCAAAGGTTTCGCTGAAAAGGTCGCGGCTGAGATCGCATCCATCACCGGACTGCCCTTTGTCACTGCACCCAACAAGTTCGAGGCATTGGCCGCACATGACGCAATGGTCATGTTTTCAGGTGCTCTGAAAACCGTTGCCGCTTCCATGTTCAAGATAGCCAACGACATGCGGCTGCTCGGCTCCGGGCCCCGTTCCGGTCTGGGAGAGCTGATCTTGCCAGAAAATGAGCCGGGCAGTTCCATCATGCCGGGCAAGGTGAACCCGACGCAGGCCGAAGCGCTGACCATGGTCTGCGCGCATGTCATGGGCAATGACGCCGCTGTCGGCTTTGCCGGATCGCAGGGTCATTTCGAGCTGAACGTCTACAACCCGATGATGAGCTATAACGTGTTGCAATCCATGCAATTGCTGGGCGATGCGGCGGGCAGTTTTACCGACAACATGGTTGTGGGCACCCAAGCCAACAAACCCCGTATCGAAAAACTGATGCAGGAAAGCCTGATGTTGGTCACGGCACTTGCCCCCACCATTGGCTATGACAACGCCACCAAGGTCGCAAAGACCGCACATAAAAACGGCACAACCCTCAAGGAAGAGGCGATTGCCCTCGGCTTTGTCGATGCTGAGACCTTTGACCGCGTGGTGCGGCCCGAGGATATGATCGGCCCCAAATAGGAGGCTCACATGAGCGCCCCCATCAACCTCAACAAAGTTAAAAAAGAACGAAACCGCGCGTCCCGCAAGGCCCGCGCGGATGAAAATGCGGTCGGTTTCGGCCAGACCAAAGCGCAAAAAGAAGCGTTGAAAGCGCGTGCACAGCAGATCGCGCGCAATCTTGAGGGCCACAAGCGCGAGACATGAGCGGACGGCCCGTCAAGCATTCTGTCACTCTTCGGGGACACCGCACGTCGGTGTCCCTGGAGGACGCATTCTGGCATGAATTTCGCAGCATCGCCGCCCAAAAAGACGTTCCGCTGAACGCACTGGTCGCGGAAATTGACGCGGCACGCGGCATGGACATCGGACTAGCCTCTGCCATCCGGCTCTATGTGCTCCAGTCGTTAAAGGATCGTTTACCATAGCTGCGGTAAACCGGTCGTATGAGCACCAAACCCTCCCCCTTGTCGCCAAGCCAATGGACGCTTGATCTGTTTAGTTCGCGCGCAGCCTGTGCGGGCGGCGTGATCCGGCGTAAATCCAGAGATATCGAGAGATATGTGGGCCGTGAGGCGTTCGATAACGAACTCAAACGCCGTGGCTTTCACGCGATCGAAAATGCAGGTCAGATGGTGAATTTCTGCAATCAGGAACCAATCCGTGTGGTGCTTTAGCCGTTTTCTTTGAAAGAAAACATCCGGGAACTTTGAGAGTTTCCGGATGTTCTACGCTACAGAGGCCTCATATATCTTGCTGATGTTCGCCCCCAGCGCCTTGTTGAATTCCGCGTCAGTCATCGACACGTTCAACCCTTCGGTCAGCGCACGTGAAAAGCTGGCGATCATCTTGTGGTTCTGGCTAAGCCGCGCGCAAGCCTCATCAGTGGAATAGCCCCCCGACAGCGCCACGACCTGCAACACATTCGCATGATCCGCGAGGGCGTCATAAATGCCTGCGTGCTCTGGAATGGTCAGTTTCAGCATGATTAACTGATCGGCGTTCAGGGTATTCGTATGCTTCATCAGCGCTTCGGCCAACATCGCTTCGGCTTCAGCTTTGGTCTTTGAATGGATGTTCACTTCGGGCTCGATGATCGGCACCATTCCGGCGGCGCAGACGGCGCGCGCGACCTCGAATTGTTGCGCCACGACCGCTTCGATCCCGTCTGCATTCGCCTCGTGGATCACCGAACGCTCTTTCGTGCCAAAAATTCCCGCTGCTGCTGCCCGCGTCAAAAGCGCGTCCAATTCCGGCATGGGCTTCAGCAATTGGACGTCCTGCGCTGTCTCTTCCAAACCCTTGTCGATCTTGAGGAACGGCACGACGTGGCGGTCTTCCCACAGCACCTGCGCGACCGGCTTGCCATTGATCGTGGCGTCCATCGTGCGCTCGAACAGGATTGCGCCAATGACCTTTTCAGATGTGAAATCATCCGCCAGAATGATCCGCGCGCGCATATCGTGCATGGCCTGAAACATCGCCGCATCGCCGTCGTAATCCTCTGGCATAACACCATAAAGGCTAAGCGCCTTGGGCGTAGAGCCACCCGACTGATCGAGGGCCGCGATAAAGCCTTTTCCGGTTTCCATCTGAGCTTTCTGTGCGGCGTTGAGTGGCATATGCGATCCCATATCTTTGAAATTGATTCCGTTTGTTCGGGTTTTACGTGAAACGGCCGCGCTATGATAGCGGCTAGCGCCGCTCAAGCCGCAACCAGATGCCTTTATCCGACCGCACCGTCAGATGGGCAACAGGAACGGGCACCCTGCCCGCAACCGGCAGCACCCGAAAATCGCGCAAGATGCGCGACAGGATCAGCGGCCCTTCGACCATCGCGAACCCTGCGCCCGGACAGACACGCGGCCCCGCGCTAAAGGGAATATACGCCTCTCGCTGGCATTTCTGACCGTTCTCGGTTTGCCAGCGGGTCGGGTCAAACCCGTCCGGATTGTCCCAAAGCCGCGTGTGCCGGTGCAGATGCCATGGGCTGAGCACCAGTTGCGCACCCCGCTTGACATCACGGTCGCGAAACCGTTCGGGGCATTGCGCCTCGCGGACCATCATCGGAACGGGCGGATAAAGCCGCAACGCCTCGCGGAACACATCGCGGCTCAGCCGCAGCTTGGACATCACCGAAAAATCACAGGTCTGCAGTGCTTGCGCCTCTTCCGCCAATCGGTCCTGCCATGCAGGATGCGTTGCCAAAAGGTAAAGCGTCCACGCCAATGCAGAGGCGCTTGTTTCGTGTCCCGCAAGAAAGAAAATCGCAACCTGATCAATCATTTCATCTGCGTCAAAGGTCTCTCCCGTCACAGGATCGACGGTGGTCATGATCTTGGTCGCCAGATCATCCGGCGCGTTGCCTGCTTTGATTTCTGTCATCCGCGCATAGGTCAATTCAGTGATCAACAGCCGGATGCTCGCCGCACTCGCGCGTGTGCCTTTGCGAAACAAGCGGGGCATCCAGCGCGGCAAGGGCACAAACGCCGCAAGGTTCAGGATCGGTTGAGAGCGTTGATAGACGCGAAATTCATCGAATACAGCGCGGGCCAAACGGTGTTCTATAGGGATGGAAAACAATGTGCGGAAAATCACGTCAGCGGCTGCGTGGCTCGTCTCCGCCTCGATCTCCAGCGTTCCTCCGACATGGGCCTCCAACCGTTTCGCCGCGGCCTCCGATGCGTCCCACATCGCGGGAAACGTCTTGCGCAGGCGACCCCCCTCGAACGCGGGGTCGATGATACGGCGCTGACGTTTCCACATCTCACCATTGGTGAGGAACACAGAATTTCCCAACAGCGGGCGCAACCCTTCGCTGATCCGCTCTGATTTCGGGAAATCATCGGGGCGGTCCTTAAGCAGCGTTTTGACCAGATCCGGCTGGTTCATCAGATAGCTGCGGAAAAACGGCGTCTTGAATTCAGCCATCCATGCCCGGTAAAGCCGCGCAGGCTGCGCCGACAGAATGTCTTGGCGGAACAATTTCGCATACCGCCAAAGCGATACCTTGTCAGGTCTCGAGGGAGGTTTGGGCGGCAATGTCATGCGGTGATGGACGTGTATTTGTTCACAGCCCGCTCAATACGCGACTTTGACGGCGGGCGATTGGCATAGCGTGCGCCCAATGTCATCGGCCCTGCGGTGATCTGGAAATAATCATAGTCTTTGGGACGATCAAACGCGCAAAGGTACTGGAAATGCAGCCGGAAAAACCGCCACCGCAGCTCTTTCCAGCGCGCGGGGCTGAGCGATTGTGTGAATGCCGCTGAGAACACCAAGGGCCATTTCTTGTCCTGCGGTGCGACACCAGACACCGCGACCGGATCGCACAGCGCAAATGCGCAGCCATCGCCCGGTGCTGTGACATCAACCCACGTTAGCGCGTCACTCGCGCTGAGATCGCGCAGATCAGCCCGCAGCCGGTGGGCATCCGGCAGGAACGACACCATCGGAACAACATGGCCCAGCGACAAAAAGGACAAGACTGGCCCATCTGTTGGAATCTTGCCGTCCCGGATCAGGTCCGACAAAACCGACACTCCCAGATGCGCGCCAGAGGAATGCCCGACCACCAAAACCTCGTCAACATCATCGCGCAGTGCCTCATGGATCGCCGCGCCAAAGTCCGCCATGCGCGCCTCAAGCTCCGCAGGGTTTGCGCCGCGTGTGGCGGCTGAATAGGCAAAGTCATGCATCAGATAATACGCAAAGAACTTGCCGTCCTTCTTTTTGAACCAGCGCAGCAAAGCTATACTCGCGGCCGCCCCGCAGAGCAGTGAGAGAACCAGCAACGCCAGTGCGGGGACAGCCCCGAAAGCCCAGGCACCCCCCCCTACGATCGCGCGACGCACAAATGCAAAAACCAACACCGCCAACAGCAGTTGGCCCAGCAACATGCCAATGGGGTATAGCGCGGCGATCACCGGACCCTTGCGCAGTTTCATCAGCCGCCACAGCGCACCAGAACCGATGTAGACCCACGCCGTGCGCAGCAATTGCAGATATGTCGCGGGGATCGAGTTCGCCATAGATGTGCGCACGATATCGGACCATACCAGAACCTCAACATCCGTTTCGACCTGTGCGCCATCCATCGCTGATGCGACGTGCCAGCCATAGTTTCCGCCAGAGGGTTTCGGCGTCAAAGCAAGGGTGTAGCCAGATATCTCACTCTGTGCGGCACCCTCTTTGCGGTAAAGTTCGCGGTAGCGGCGCGGATGAATAGGATCATAGCCGGGAATATAGAAGACCCGCCGGCGCGTTACCTGCTCTGAAATACTCTTGCCCATTGCGCCCTCTTTGAAGCACTGCTCGAAATACCTGATACATGTCGTATCACTCAACGCGTTGAAATCCTTGATTTCAGGCAGCGCTAAGTCACTCAGGCTCTTTCGAAAGTGCTATGGGGGCAGCTTAGCCGTGATTTCCGGTAAGAGTAAGGCGGTATCAGCGCCACTATCTAGCCCAGCGCACCGAGGGCGGGGAAGGTCTCAAGCAGCCAGAACGCCAGCGATGTGAACGCGCCTGTGACCATCGCAATGCCCACAACAACCAGCAGCCCGCCCATGACACGTTCGATCATTTTCATATGCCGCTTGATGCGGTTCATAAATCCCATCGCGCGGGTGATGAACATCGCGGCCAATAAGAACGGAATGCCCAGACCAGCGGCATAGATACCAAGTAGCAAAGTGCCCCGCGCCACGGACGCCTCTGACGCGGCAAGCGACAAGATCGCGCCCAATTGCGGGCCAATGCAAGGCGTCCAGCCAAAGGCAAAAGCGAGGCCCAGAATATAAGCGCCAAAGCTGGAACCGCCCTTGTCGCCTGCGTCCAGCCGCGCTTCTTGATCAAGGAAAGGGATGCGAAATACGCCAAGGAAATGCAGACCAAACACAATGATAACCACGCCTGAGATCTGCGCGAAAAGTATCTGGTTTTGCAGGAAAAACGCACCAAACGCCGATGCTGTGAACCCGAGGATCAAAAAGACCGTGCTTAACCCCATGACAAAGAAAAGCGCCGCAATCACCGCCTTGCGTCGTGCAGCGCTTTCCGACGACATATCGCTCAAGGAGACGCCCGACATATAGGCCAGATAGGGCGGCACGATCGGCAGCACGCAAGGGCTGAGAAAGCTGATCACACCGGCCAAAAGCGCGATGGTCATGGCGGGCAACAAGCCTGCGTCGATGAGTTCAATTCCAAACATGCACCACCTCTACCGCCGATCACGGGCCCCGTCAGCCCCAGTTCGGCGCTGGCTGGTAACAACCCTGTGGACGGGATGTAACATCTGACCTATCTGGGGATTATGAATATAGATGATCTTGATGCCACCGGACTGTTGTGCCCCCTGCCCGTCCTGAAACTGCGCAAGCGGTTGGGCGCGATTGCGGTCGGTGACGCGATCAAGATGCGCGCAGACGATCCTGCCGCGATTGTCGATGTGCCACATTTCTGCGCAGAGGCCGGACACGCATTGGTCGAGATGACCGAGGACGCAGGTCATCACGTCTATCTGGTGCGCAAAGGCGGCTAATAGCATCACACACCGCCCGAAATGCAAAAAGCCCCGGCACGATGGCCGGGGCTTTTTTTGTTAGAGCGGGTTAGCGGCCCAGCGACCACCAGCCTCGTTTTTTCGATTTCTTTTCCGGTTCTGCCACAGGCTCAGGCGTGGGTTCCTCTGCCACCGGCTCGGGCGCTGCGGGTGCAGGCTGTGGCGCGGCTGGCTCTGGGGTCGGCGCTGCCTCAACAACCGGCGCAGCCTCAACAACTGGCTCCGGTGTCGGCGCGTCCTCGGCAGCAGGGGCCAGTTCGGCTGCTGCAGCGGCTGCCGCTGCTTCCTCCTTGGCGATTGCTGCCTTGGATTTCGCACGCGGCTTACGCGGCGCTTTCTCGGCCTTTGGCTTTGCAGGAGCCCGCTTGCGCTTAGGCTTCTCTTCGGTGCCTTCCACTGTTGCGTCTTCTGCAACGGCGTCTTCTGCAACGACCGCGTCATCCGTTGGCTTTGCCTTGGCTCTGGACTTCGCAGGCGCGCGTTTACGCTTGGGCTTTTCTGCTACTTCCTCGGCTTCGGGCGCTGCGGCTTGATCCTCAACAGGTTCGGATGCTTTTGCATCAGCATCTGTCGCGACCTCTGCCTCGACCTTTGGCTTGCGGGTCCGTGACCTTGTGGTGCGCTTTGGCTTTGCTTCTGCCTCTGGCGTTACGGCCTCTTCAGACGTGTTCGCATCCGCAGGTCCTGCTTCGACCTGCGCCGGCTGTTCGCCATCGTTTTCTGCAGATGTCTCGCCATTCTCATCACGGTTCTGGTTGTTGTTGCGGCCCTTACCACCGCGGCTGCGGCGACGACGGCGCCGCTTGGGCCGGTCTTCGCCTTCCGCGTCTCGGTCCGTGTTCCGCTCGGTGCTGCGTTGCTCGGCGCCTTCATTGGGCGCCTCGACAGGCGTTTCTGTCCGTGCCGCTTCTTCGGCCTCTGCGGCAGCTTCTGCTACTGCAGCGGCGGCTGCGTCATCCTCGTCGATTTTGTCCATCAAGGACGTATCGACGGACACAACAGGGTCAGTCACCGCAGATAGATTACGGACCGCCGTCTTGAATTTCTCCATTGAGAAATCAGGGCTTACAAGATGCGGATCACCTTCGATGCGCACGGACATGCCATAACGCGCCTCAATATGCGCGATATGTTCGCGCTTTGAGTTCATCAGGAAGTTGGCGATGCCCACGGGTGCCTTGATCAGCACTTCGCGGGTGCGACGGCGTGTGCCTTCTTCTTCGATCTGGCGGATGATGTTCAGCGCAAGGTTGTCGTCCGAACGGATCAAGCCCGTCCCATGACACGCCTGACACGGCTGTGTTGTCGCCTCGATCATGCCCGGACGCAGACGCTGGCGTGACATTTCCATCAGGCCAAAGCCGGAAATGCGGCCGATCTGGATGCGCGCGCGGTCGGTCTTGAGCTTGTCTTTCATCATCTTTTCGACGGCCGCGTTGTTTTTGCGTTCGTCCATGTCGATGAAGTCGATGACAATCAGGCCCGCAAGGTCACGCAAACGCAACTGGCGCGCGACTTCGGCAGCGGCCTCAAGGTTGGTCTTGGTCGCGGTCTGCTCAATCGAGCCTTCTTTGGTCGCCCGGCCAGAGTTGACGTCGATCGCCACCAGCGCCTCGGTGACGCCGATCACGATATAGCCGCCCGACGGCAATTGTACCGTGGGGTTGAACATCCCCGACAGATAGGATTCCACCTGATATCGCGCAAAGAGCGGCAAGTTTTCTTCGTAGCGTTTCACGTTCTTGGCGTGGGACGGCATGATCATCTTCATGAAGTCCTTGGCGATGCGGTAGCCGCGCTCGCCCTCAACAAACACTTCGTCAATGTCGCGGTTATACAGATCGCGGATCGACCGTTTGATCAGGTCGCCTTCTTCGTAGATTTTCGCGGGTGCGATGGATTTCAGCGTCAACTCGCGGATCTGTTCCCACATGCGTTGCAGGTACTCGTAGTCGCGCTTGATCTCGGCGCGGGTGCGTTTTGCCCCTGCGGTGCGCACGATCAGGCCGGCACCTTGCGGCACCTTGATCTCGTTCGCGATTTCTTTCAGCTTCTTGCGGTCCACGGCATTGGTGATTTTGCGGCTGATGCCGCCGCCACGTGCCGTGTTGGGCATCAAGACGCAATAGCGACCTGCAAGGCTCAGGTATGTCGTCAGGGCAGCGCCCTTGTTGCCGCGCTCTTCTTTGACGACCTGAATCAACAGGATCTGGCGCACCTTGATGACTTCCTGGATTTTGTAACGGCGTGGACGCGGCTTGCGAACAGGACGGATGTCTTCGCTGTCATCCTCGTCTGCGACCGATTCGATGCCTTCATCCTTGGATGCGGCGTCGGCGGCTTGTGCCTCGTCCTCGTCGTCATCATCTTGATCGGATACTGTGTCCTGGTCATCGTCATCGGGCGTATCGACCGGTGCTTCGGCGACCCGCTCCATCGGAGAGGACGCTTCATCATCTGCAACAACAACTTCGTCGTCATCGGTCAGGTCGACCGTCTCCATGCCTTCGATTTCGGTTGAGACAACCGCATCATCGGAGGTAGCCTCCTGCGCCTGAGGCTTGCCCCGGCTGCGCGAGCGGGACCGCCCCCGGCCTTTGGGCTTGGGTTCTTCGTCTTCCTTGGCGGCCTGCGCTTCGGCATAGGCGCGCTCTTCGGCCAGCAGCGCCTGACGGTCGGCTACCGGGATCTGGTAATAATCCGGGTGGATTTCAGAGAACGCGAGGAAACCATGACGGTTGCCACCGTAATCCACGAACGCCGCCTGCAAGGACGGCTCTACGCGCGTTACCTTGGCGAGGTATATGTTGCCAGCAAGCTGGCGTTTGTTTTCCGATTCAAAGTCGAATTCCTCAACTTTGTTTCCGTCGACCACGACCACGCGCGTTTCTTCCGCGTGGGTGGCATCGATAAGCATCTTTTTGGGCATTTTTCCGTTTTGCACAACGCACGAACGCGTCTTGGCCCCGGTGGGGCCTCAGGTTGCGGGCTGTGTCTTGTCAGGGCGATCTGCGACAGGCGCGGCACAAAATAAGCGCGTGCGAGGCCGAAATCGGCCTGCGGTCGTCTGCTCATGGTGCCTGCGCGCGTCATCGCGGTTCTTCTCCGATGCGGGTCAGGATTTGCCTGCCACATCCATTGTTAACTGCGCCCTTTTTGGGAATACCCATAGGGGGCGTCAGCGGTTCGTTGGCCCAAAAGGGCCCAATCGGCCTGTCTGGCGAGCCGTCCATCGGGACGTGCAGACAGCGAATCTCGTTCAGATGATGACGAAAGCTTGCAGCAACCGGTCGCCTGTCCAACCAATTAAGGGGTTCGGGGATGAAATGACAATGGGCAATCCACCAAAGTTGGATGCAATCGACACGTCGCCCCGGCCCGGCTTGACAATTGTTCCCCATTTGGAAACTGTCCTTCGGCGCTTCTTTTGCGGGGCGCGTATCAAGTCTGCCTTCGTGCCACACCTCTTTGCGGCACCGAAAAACCTAAAGGAATGAACATCATGCGAGTTTTCACGCGTACCGCTGTGTGCCTGAGTATCCTGGCACTTGCCGCCTGCGACGAGCTTGCTGTCGCCAACGATCCCGTCGCATTGGCCGAATTGCGCGCCAATAAAAGCTGCATCGCGGCTGTGAAGGCCCAGACCGGTGCTGCAACGGCCACGCTGAATACAACGCTGCCGATTGTCGAAATCAATCAATATGTGATCGACGTGCCCGGTGCCCCGTCATGGACCTGTTTTACCGACGGTGCCGGACAAGCGTCCGAACTGGTCGAGTTGCGCGTCGGGTAAAAACCAGGCGCACCGCAGTTTTCATCGTCTGTCATATGAAACCTGATCTACGCCGCCAATCCGGCGTAGAGATAGCCCCGGATGCACGTCACAAATAGTCAGACCGCTGCAAACCATACTTGGCCATTTTTTCGTTCAACGTCCGGCGCGGCAAGCACAGCTCATCCATGACAGACGCGATTGAGCCCTTGTGCCGCCGCATCGTATTGTCGATCAGCATCCGCTCGAAAGCCTCGACGTATTCCTTAAGCGGTTTGCCTTCAGTCGTCATGACGGGCTGCATTTCTTCGTGATCCGACATCAACAATGACGCAATCGTTCCCGACCCACGCCGCGATTGCAACACCGCGCGTTCGGCGACATTGATCAATTGACGCACATTGCCCGGCCATGGCGCTTGCAGCAATTGCGCAGCCTCTTGGGCGCTGACTTGGGGGGCTTCGCAGCCATATTCATCCGAAAACTGCTCGGACAGGCGGGTAAACAGGGTCAAGATATCCTCGCCGCGCTGGCGCAGCGGCGGCACAGTGATGCACAACGCTGCCAGACGGTAAAACAGATCACTGCGTAAGGCATCCTCGGACGTGCGTCCCGCCTCTTGCAAGTTCGAGATGGCAACGATCCGCGTCTCCGCAGGTGTGCCCTGCTCGTTGATAACACTCAACAAACGCGCTTGCAGCGTCTCGCTCAGCGCCTCGATGTCCTCGAGCACAAGCGTCCCGCCGCGCGCCTCTTCAATTGCGGGCAGCTGTGCGTCTTCGGGCAACATCGGCCCAAACAGCCGCTTGCGCAGCGCTTCTTCTTCAAATGCTCCACATGACACCAGCACGAATTTCTTGCCCGCACGTGACCCCACAGCATGCAGCGCATGAGCCACCAGCGTCTTGCCAGTGCCGGTTTCGCCGTCGATCAGCACGTGACCATCGGCCTGCCCCAAATCAAGAATATCTTCGCGCAGCCGCTCCATCGCGGGGGATTGGCCGATCAGTTTTTTCATCAACTGCCCGCCATCCGACAGTTCGCGCCGCAAGGCGCGGTTGTCCATCACCAGACGCCGCGCATTGGTTGCCTTCTTGGCCAATTCAGACATCCGGTCGGGGTTGAACGGCTTTTCCAGAAAATCAAACGCACCTACGCGCATCGCTTCCACGGCCATCGGCACATCACCGTGGCCGGTGATCATAATGACCGGCAAAGCACTGTCGTTGCCCATCAATTTCTTGAGAAACTGCATCCCGTCCATGCCCGGCATCTTGATGTCGGAAATCACAATGCCCGGATATTCGGGCCCCAACTGCTTAAGCGCGTCTTCGGCACTCGCAAAGGTTTCCGTGTCATAACCCGACAGCGCCAGCCATTGGCTGATGGATTGCCGCATGTCCTGTTCGTCATCAACGATCGCGATTTTCATTGCCTGTGCCATATATCTATTCCGCCGCTTCCAATGAGGTTTGTTCGCCCAAGATAGGCAGTTGCATTTCAAATACCGCGCCGCCCTGCTGGCCGTTGCGCGCCGTCAATCGCCCGCCAAGGTCCGCCACGATCCCCGATGAGATGGCAAGCCCGAGGCCCACACCATCACCGGGTTGTTTGGTCGTATAGAACGGCTCGAACAACGCATCGAGGTCGGTGATCCCCGGCCCGTTGTCGCGCACCGTCAATGTCACCGTCTCGCCCGCTGACAGGATAATCTCGACCTGTGGATTGCGCTCGGTCTTGGTCGCGTCCAGCGCGTTGCGCAGCAGGTTCACCAACACCTGTTCGATCCGCATCCGGTCTCCCAGCACAATCGCAGGCTCATCCGGCAAAATGCGGCTGATCTGCACGTGACGCTGGCGCAACTGCGGCTCCATCATCGACAAACTCGACGCGAGGGCCGCGCCCATGTCCACCGGCGACAGCGCCTCTTGCCCCTTGCGCGCATAGGATTTCAGTTGCCGGGTGATTGCGCCCATCCGCTCGATCAAATCGTCAATGCGCCCGAAAGACGAAAGCGCCTCTTCGGGCCGGTTGCGTTTGAGCAGCAAGCGCGCGCCCGCCAGATAGGTTTTCATCGCCGCCAGCGGCTGGTTCAACTCGTGGCTGACGGCCGCCGACATCTCGCCCAGCGCGGCAAGTTTGCTGGATTGTTCCAGCGTCTGCTCGGCCACGGCAAGGGTCTCTTGAACCCGCTTACGTTCTGCGATTTCACGCTGCAGGGCCGCGTTCAAAGCGCGCAGTTTCGCCGATTCCCGTTGAAAGATCGCCAGCCGCCCCGCTGTGCGGCGGCTTAGAAAATAAAACGTCAGCGCCAGCAGAATCGCAAAACCCATGACCTCAAGCGCGAGCACACCATTAACCCGCTCCCGCACCGACGCATAGGTCGTGTAACTGGTTATGCGCCAGCCGCGGAACGGTATCTTGTTTTCCAGCCGCATCACCGCTTCGCCTTGCAAATAGGCATCGGGTGGCAACGCGGTCCAATCGGCCGTGGCCTGAATGGCACGTTCAATCGCAGTTTGCGGTGTTGTGTTGGCCAGCGCCTCAGGCTCGGTCAATCCGCGCCAACGCGGCGATGTGGCCAGAATGATCTGACCGTTGCTGTCCGTTACAATGACCGCATCCGAAATGCCCGCCCAAGCGCGCTCAAACTTTTGCAAATCAACCTCGGCGGCAATCACACCAAGGGTCTGGCTGCCATCCGAAATGCGCCGCGAATATATGAAACGGAACCCACCGCCTTCCAGCTTGATCGTGCTGAATATCGTCGAGCTGGCCCGGATCGCATCAACGAAGTAAGGTTCGGCTCGGTGCGAAGACCCCAGACGATTGCGGTCTGTCGCAGCCACTGTCCGCCCGTCAAGATCATAAAGCATCAAAGACGCGGCACCGATTTCCTCGACAAAGGAAATCAACCGCTGCGTCGACAAGGAATAATCCGCGGAATTAAGCGCGCCGATCAACGTAGGGTCGCGCGCCAGCAATTGCGGCACAATCGCGTTCTGGCGCAACTCGGCCAGCAAATTCCCGCTATAGAGCGCGATACGCAGTTCTGCACGGTTGCGCGTCGTCTCGGTAAACCGGTCTGTAAGCAGCTTGTTGGTCACCGAAATGGTCACCACCGCAAGCACCATCAACAAGCCAATCGCCAATCGCACGCGCCACGAAATGGCCATGCCCTGCGTGAGGCCTTTCTTGATGTCGGATGCGCTGCTCATTGCATCAATCTATGCGCGCAGCGGCACGCACTCAAGTCACGCTGTGGTCAGCGCCCCCGCCAATGCGCGGAAGAGCGCCGTTCCATCGGTTCCGCCGTGGCCAACGTCCGCCGCGCGTTCGGGGTGCGGCATCATCCCCAGCACACGTCGGTTGGGCGACAGAATGCCAGCAATATCGGCCAGTGCACCGTTGGGATTGTCGGTATAGGTGAACGCAATCCGATCCTCGGCTTGCAATTGTGCAATCGTTTCGGCATCGGCAAAGTAATTGCCATCGTGGTGGGCAATCGGGATATTGATCACATCGCCCGCGTTGTATCCTGCCGTGAAATCGCTCTGCGATGTCTCGACCTTCAGACCGACGGTTTTGCAAATGTACTTGAGCCCCGCGTTGCGCAACAAGGCACCGGGCAACAACCCTGTCTCTGTCAGCACCTGAAACCCGTTACATATCCCAAGGACATATCCGCCCCGCTCTGCGTGAGCCGCCACCGATTGGCAAATCGGCGACTGGGCCGCAATGGCACCGCACCGCAGGTAATCTCCGTAGGAAAATCCACCAGGAATACCAACGATATCAATACCTTCAGGCAGTGCATTGTCCTTGTGCCACACCATCGTCACATCCGCGCCAGCCTGCCGGAATGCCACTGCCAAATCCCGGTCACAGTTTGAACCGGGGAAAACAACAACTGCCGCACGCATCAGGCCACCTCGACCGAGTAGCTTTCGATCACGGTATTCGCCAGCAGCTTCTCGCACATCCGCGTGACATCCGCCTCTGTTGTGCCATCAGCCAGATCAAGCTCGATCACCTTACCTTGCCGCACACCCTTCACCCCCTCAAAGCCAAGCGCGCCCAGTGCGTGGCGGACAGCCTCACCTTGCGGGTCCAGAACCCCATTCTTCAGCATCACATGCACCCGAGCTTTCATCGCGCGAAACTCCCTAGTTTCAATTTTCCAAATAAACTCAAATCCGACGCCAGATCAGTTGATCAGCGTCGGCTTTGTGATCGGCGTTGAGGTCTTGGGCAACACGCCCAAACGCCGCGCCACTTCTGTGTAGGCATCCGTCAAAGACCCCAGATCGCGCCGGAACACGTCCTTGTCCAGCTTTTGACCGGTTTCCATGTCCCACAAACGACAGCTATCGGGGCTGATTTCATCGGCGACAATCAAGCGTTGGAAGTCACCGTCATAAACACGACCGACCTCGATCTTGAAATCGACCAATCGGATGCCGACGCCGTACATAATGCCGGACATGAAATCATTGACGCGCAACGCAAGGCTCAGCATGTCTTCCATGTCCTGTTGCGAGGCCCAGCCGAACGCAGCGATATGTTCTTCGGTGACCAATGGATCGCCAAGGGAATCGTCTTTGTAGCAATATTCGACAATCGGACGCGGCAATTGCGTGCCCTCTTCAAGGCCCAAACGCGTGGACATGGTGCCCGCAGCATAGTTTCGCACGATGATCTCAAGCGGAATAATCTCGACTTGACGAACAAGTTGTTCGCGCATGTTCAGGCTTCTGATAAAGTGGTTCGGAACGCCGATCTGCGTCAGACCCGTCATGAAATACTCGGACAAGCGATTGTTCAGCACACCTTTGCCGTCAATCACGTCTTTTTTCTGCGCATTGAACGCGGTCGCGTCATCTTTGAAATACTGCACGATGGTCCCGGGCTCGGGGCCTTCATACAATATCTTTGCTTTGCCTTCGTAAATCTTCTTGCGCCGGGCCATGGGCGTCCTTTCCGCAAAGGCCGGGGGAATGTCCCCGGACGGGTTGTGCCCCTCTTAGTATATGGGGGGTTAGCCTGCAAGACTACGTGGACCTTGCAGGTGCATCCCCAACATCACATATTATATTCATACCAACCCCCAGTCAGGAGACCACCATGACGTCGATGAAAGATCGTGAAAACGCCTTCGAGAACAAATTCGCCCATGATGCCGATATGCAGTTCAAGGCCGAGGCCCGTCGCAACAAGCTTTTGGGTCTCTGGGCGGCTGGGCTTATGGGCAAAACCGGTGATGCGGCGGCTGATTACGCCAAAGAGGTGATCAAAGCTGATTTTGAAGAGGCCGGCGATGAAGACGTGTACCGCAAAGTCTCGAGCGATCTGGGCGCACTGGCGGACGAGGCGACAATCCGGACGCAAATGACAACCCTGATGGCGCAGGCAAAGGCACAAGTCATGGACGAAGTTTCCTGAAGCAGCGAAACCTCAACCAAACCTCATGATCAACATGAAGATTATGAGTTTGCCTTAAGTAACGACCCCGTGAGAGGAGGGCTGTCAAACCCTCTGATCACGGATACCCTTATGAACACTGCATTCAGTACCCTTTTGGCCGAAAAAGGCACGCTTTTGGCCGACGGTGCCACCGGCACCAACCTTTTCAACATGGGGCTGATGGCAGGCGACGCGCCTGAAATGTGGAATACCGACGAGCCCCAGAAAATCATTGCCCTTTACAAAGGCGCGGTAGACGCGGGCAGCGATCTGTTTCTGACCAACAGTTTTGGTGCCAATGCTTCGCGCTTGAAACTGCACGGGGCCGCCAAACGCGCCCATGAGCTGAGCCGGGTCTCGGCCGAGCTTGCCCGCGAGGTTGCGGATACCTCCGGGCGGAAGGTTATCGTCGCAGGCTCTGTCGGCCCCACCGGCGAGATCATGGAGCCGGTCGGCACGCTGAGCCACGCCGTGGCGGTCGAGATGTTCCACGAAACCGCAGATGGCCTGAAGGCGGGCGGTGCCGACATCGGCTGGCTTGAGACGATCAGCGCCCAAGAAGAATACACCGCCGCCGCCGAAGGCTTTGCGCTGGCGGGCCTGCCATGGTGCGGCACAATGAGTTTTGACACCGCGGGCCGCACGATGATGGGTCTGACGTCAGAAGCGATGGTAGACATGGTCGAGGGCCTGCCCAACAAACCGCTGGCCTATGGTGCCAATTGCGGCACCGGCGCATCAGATCTGTTGCGCACAATCCTGGGCTTTGCGGCCAAGAGCGGCACACGCCCGATCATTGCCAAGGGCAACGCAGGCATTCCTAAATACGTCGACGGCCACATCCACTATGATGGCACGCCCGAATTGATGGGCCATTATGCAGTGATGGCGCGCAACTGCGGCGCCTCCATCATTGGCGGATGCTGTGGCACCATGCCCGAACACCTCAGGGCCATGCGCGAGGCGCTTGATACGACCGCCAAAGGCAGCGCGCCGGAGTTGGACGAAATCGTTGCCGCCCTCGGCGCGTTCTCGTCTGCGACAGACGGCACAGGCGACAGCGCACCGCCCAAGCGGGCCGCGCGCAAAGGCGGGCGCAAGCGGTCCTAAGCCGACATATCTAAAACAGCGACATCTGCGCACCCGGCATCACGGGTGCGCGAAACAGATCACACCGCATCGGCGGCGCAGATGTCCCAAGCCCCATCCGCTTGATCGCCACAGCAAACCGTTGCGCGACCATATCGGCATAGGGCCCTTCCCCCCGCATTCGCTTGTGCCAGCTTGCGTCATATTCCTTGCCCCCGTGCATTTCGCGCAGCCGCGCCATGATGCGCCCCGCGCGATCCGGGTAATGCTCTGCCAGCCACTCCTGCACCAAGGGCGACACCTCCGCTGGCAATCGCAACATGATCCAGCTTGCATGCCGCGCCCCCGCCTCGCGTCCCGCCTCCAAAATCGCCTCCAGCTCGGGGTCGGTCAGCGCGGGGATCATCGGTGACGCCATGATGCGCACGGGTATGCCCGCGCGCGCCAACCGCTCTATCATCTTGAGACGCCGCTTGGGCGCAGGTGCGCGCGGCTCCATCAATCGGCTCAGCTTTGCGTCGAGCGTCGTAACCGAAATGCCGACCCGGACCAGTCCCCGCCGCGCCATATCCGACAATATATCAATGTCACGCTCGATCAGCGCACCCTTGGTGACAATTGCCACCGGATGGCCCGCATCTGACAATACCTGCAAGCAAGCCCGCATAATCTCATGCTCTTTCTCGATCGGCTGGTAGGGGTCGGTGTTCGTCCCGATCGCGATAGGCGCCACCTTGTAGGATTTGGCCGACAACTCCCGTCGCAAAACCTCTGGCGCATCGGGGCGCGCAATCAGCTTGGTCTCAAAATCCAAGCCCGGCGACAGCCCCAGATAGGCATGGCTGGGCCGCGCAAAACAATAGACACACCCATGTTCGCAGCCCCGATACGGATTGATTGACCGGTCGAATGGCAAATCGGGTGAACTGTTATAGCTGATCATGCTGCGCGGCACCTCCATCGTCGTCTGGGTGCGCAGTACGGGCAATTCCGCGTCACTGTCCCAACCGTCATCCACAGCCTCGACACGGTGGCGCTCAAACCGGCCCGCATGGTTGCTGATCGCGGCCCTGCCCGGCAGGCGAAATCGTTGATCTTCTCTGTCCATAAAATGATCACTAGAACAAACAAAGAACGCACACAAGAAAATGATGCTAATACCTTGTCAGCACTACCCAAATTGCTAAGGTTTTGTGATACGACCACGTCGCGCAAATCGCGGACAATGTCGCAAAATGCGCAACCGATCTGCGCAAATCGTGACAAAAGAGCGCGACAGCATGCCCCAAGGGCCCTTGAAGAGGAAATCACATGTCAGACGAAGACGAAATCATCCTGTCCGAACTTGACGACGAAGAGCTTGTGCAACAGATGTTTGACGACCTCTACGATGGGCTAAAAGAAGAGATCGAAGAAGGGGTCAACATCCTGCTTGAGCGCAAGTGGGAACCCTACGACATCCTGACAAAGGCGCTTGTGGGGGGTATGACCATCGTAGGTGCAGACTTCCGCGACGGTATTTTGTTCGTGCCAGAGGTTCTGTTGGCCGCCAACGCGATGAAGGGTGGCATGTTCATTCTCAAGCCGCTGCTGGCCGAAACCGGTGCACCCCGCGTCGGCAAGATGGTCATCGGCACCGTCAAAGGCGACATTCACGACATCGGCAAGAACCTTGTCGGCATGATGATGGAAGGTGCCGGTTTCGAGGTCGTCGATCTGGGCATCAACAACCCGGTTGAAAAATACCTTGAGGCGATGGAAACCGAAAGCCCCGACATCCTTGGCATGTCGGCGCTTTTGACCACCACAATGCCCTATATGAAGGTGGTGATCGACACGATGATCGAACAGGGCATCCGCGATGATTACATCGTGCTGGTCGGTGGCGCGCCCCTGAACGAAGAATTTGGCAAGGCCATTGGTGCGGACGCCTATTGCCGCGACGCAGCTGTGGCCGTTGAAACCGCCAAAGAGTGGATGGCACGCAAACACAACAGCGCAAAATCCGCCTGAACCATTTCTTTCGATTTCGGCAAAAGGCTCTGCCCCGGCAGGGCCTTTTTTTGTAACCGGCCTGATCATATATTGCAGGATGAAGGAGAGACCCTATGCCTCTGCCCCATCTCGCATTGATCCTCGCTGCCGTCATCTTTGCTGCGGCAATCACCGTCTGGCTCTTCACCCTCGGTGGCCCCGGTGTTCTTGTGGCGGCCCTGCCCGCCTTCCTGATCGCGGCTCTCGCCATCAAGGTTCTGCGCCGGTGATCCCTACAGACAGCCACCTGACCGAAAAGGGTCTGCCGCTGGATAAAAAACAGGGCCGCATCCTGCTGATCGCCTGCGGCGCGCTGGCGCGCGAAATCATCGACCTCAAGGTCGCAAACGACTGGACCCATCTCGATCTCACCTGTCTGCCTGCCAAATACCACCTCTACCCCGACAAAATCACCGACGCGGTGCGCACATCCGTGGCCAAACACCGCACCGAATATGACGACATCTTCGTCGTATATGCCGATTGCGGCACCGGTGGCCTGCTCCAAGCCGCTTGCGGTGAAATGGGCGTCAAAATGATCGCAGGGCCGCATTGTTACAGCTTTTTTGAGGGGAACGATGCCTTCGCGGCCAAGTCAGACGCCGAATTCACCAGCTTCTATCTCACCGACTTCCTCGTGCGCCAATTCGACGCCTTCATCATGAAACCCATGGGCCTCGACCGGCACCCGGAACTGCGCGACATGTATTTCGGTAACTACGAGAAACTGATCTATCAGGCCCAAACCGACGATCCCGCCCTGACGGCCAAAGCCAGAGCCTGCGCTGAAACTCTGGGCCTGCAATTCGAACGCCGCTTCACCGGGTACGGCGACCTTGATACGGCGCTCCGCACCCTCTGATCCGTTTCAATTTTCCAAATAAACCTCCGGGGGAATCGCGCTTTGGCGCGGTGGGGGCCGGCCCCCTTCTGCCTTATCCAGCAAGCGCTGCTGTCTCCCGAATGCGCTCGATCATCGCGCGCAAGCCGTTTGACCTTTGCGCTGACAAATGATCGTTCAGCCCCAAGCGACCCATCTCTGCCCGCGCATCCACGGCCAATACCTCCGCAGGCGCCAGCCCGTTGTAAAGCGTGCGCAAAACCGCAATCAGCCCCGATACGATCATCGCATCACTGGCCCCGTCAAAGTGCAGCCTTCCATCCTCTATGTTCGCATGCAGCCAAACTTGTGACGCACAGCCCTCGACCTTGGTCGCAGGCACGCGCAAAGCATCTTCCAACGGCTCCATTGCCTTACCTTGATCAATCACATGGCGATAGCGGTCTTCCCAATCGTCCAGAAATTCAAAATCCTCGACAAGCTCTTCAAATGCCGGGTTGGCCATGTCTCACCTCTTTCAATTGCTTGATGCAGAGGTAGGAGCGGACCCGCCAAAGGTCCACCCCCTTCCCAAGCCCCACGCGATGGGATAGTCAAAGTGCAACACGAATTTGCACGAGGCACCCGATGCGTAAGACCCTCACACTCCTGTTGGTTTCCTCACTCACACTGGCGGCCTGCGGTGCAGTGCGCGACAGCCGCGTGAACCCGTTCAACTGGTTTGGTCAGGCACGCGCGGAATCTGTCGAGACTACGGCTTCCACCAACCCTTTGATCCCCAAAGGCCGCGGCCTTTTCTCCAGCGCCGCGGCTGATGAAGAAATCTATCTTGGCCGCCCGTTTGAACAAGTAACCAACCTGACGATCGAGCGCGTACCGGGCGGTGCCATTGTCCGCGCAACCGGTCTGGCCGCCCGTCAAGGCATCTATGCCGTGCAGCTAACGCCAGAGAATGAGGCCGAAGAGCCTGTGGATGGCGTTTTGACCTACCGGCTTGAAGGCATCCGCCCGGGTCGCAACACCGCCGTCGGCACCGTACCGACGCGCGAAGTAATCGCCGCCCGCCGCCTTACAGAACAGCAACTGCGCGGTGTGCGTAGCATCCGTGTTGAAGGCGCGCAGAACGCGCTCGTCTCGCGACGCTAACACAAACGCGCGCAGCCTCGGCAAAGATCGGAGCGCGCGGTTTTATAGCGCCGCAGTAATAATAATCTCGACTGTGAACGCAGGCCTTGCCAGCTTGGCCTCACCGCACGCACGTGCAGGTGCAGCACCTTCGGGCACCCAAGCGTCCCAAACATCGTTCATTTCCGCGAAATCCGCCATATCATCCAACCAGATCACCGCTTGCAAGATGCGGCTTTTGTCGGAACCGACCTCGGCCAAAAGCGTGTCGATCTGCGCCAGACAATCCGCCGTTTGCTGCGCAACACTCGCATCCGCTGTGCCCACCTGCCCCGCCAGATAGACCGTGCCGTTGTGGGTCACAATCTGGCTCATCCGGGTGTTCGTGTGGTGGCGTTTAATCTCTGTCATGATTGTCTCTCCATTGGGCCGGTTTCACGGTCGCGTTGACCTAAACCTCAACCACTTTCACATCATTGCCTTTTGCGGTCAGCGCGATTTCACCGTTGCACAGCCGCAGTGCATCCTCACCAAACACTTCGCGCCGCCAGCCCTTGAGGGCCACAACATCACGCTGTCCTGCCGCAATTGCATCCAGATCGGCGGCAGGCGCAATCAGCTTGGCCGCGACGCCCGCTTGCTCTGTCTTGGCTTTGAGCAAGACACGCAGCAAATCGGCAAGCGCCGGGTTGACCTGCATTTTGTCGCGGGACCGGTCAGGTTTCGGCAATTTTTCGGGCGGGCAGGCAACGCCGGCCTTGATGGCGGCCAGAATACCATCGGCAATCTCGCCCTTGCGCGCCTCGCGCAACAACAACCGCGCGCGGCTCAACTCTTCGCCATTCTTGGGTTTGAGGCTTGCCAACTCAACCAGAGCATCATCTTTGTAGACGCGGTTACGCGGTACATCGCGCTTTTGCGCATAATCTTCACGAAACGCTGCCAACTCACGCACGATACCCAGAAACTTGGGTGAATTGGTGCGCGTTTTGACCCGCTTCCACGCATCTTTTGGCGCGGTAATATAGGTATCGGGATTGGTCAAAATCTCCAACTCTTCCGCGACCCATCGCGCGCGCCCACTTTCCTCGATCTTGTCGCGCAAAAATTCGTAAACCTGCCGCAGGTGCGTCACATCCGCCAGCGCATAGGTCTTTTGCGCATCAGACAAAGGTCTGCGCGACCAGTCGGTAAAGCGTGAGGTTTTATCGACGCCCTCATGCGCAATCTTGCGCACCAGCGTCTCATATCCCACCTGCTCGCCAAAGCCACAGACCATTGCGGCGACTTGGGTATCAAACAGCGGCAGTGGAAAGACCTGCGCATCGACGTAGAAAATTTCCAAATCCTGACGCGCCGCATGGAACACTTTGACCACAGACGTATCACGGAAAAGATCGTACAGCGGCTCTAGCGAAATGCCTGCGGCCAAGGGATCCAAAAGCACCGCACCGCTGTCGTCGGTGCCCGGCATGGCCAGTTGCACCAGACAGAGCTTGGAATAATAGGTCCGCTCTCGCAGGAATTCTGTGTCGACAGTGACAAAGGGATGTTTGGCGGCTTCGGCGCAATAAGCGGCAAGTTCGTCGGTCGTTGTAATTGTTTTCATGAGCTCACTTCGCGGCGGGCAAGAGTGCCCGTTTCACAGCTACATCACCGATCCTGTTTTGACCAGTCAGCCCGTGATAAAGAGAGGTGCGCGTATGCCCGCAGCAAAGCGCCTTAGCACGGCTGGGTAAAGGCGGTGTTCCAACGTCAAAATACGTGCTGCAAGCGCCTCGGCGGTATCATCGGGGACCATCTTCAGGCTGGCCTGCCCGAGGATCGGACCATCATCCAGCGCCGCTGTGACCTCGTGAACCGTACAGCCGTGCAAGGTATCGCCCGCCTCCAGCGCGCGAGCATGGGTATTCAGCCCTTTGTATTTGGGCAGCAACGAAGGATGGATATTGATCATCCGGCCCGCCCAGACATCCGTAAACCCACCCGTCAGCTTGCGCATAAAACCGGCCAGACAAATCATATCAGGGCTGTGGCGCTCCAGTGCGGCGTTCAGGGCCGCCTCGAACGCGGGCCTGTCACCCGCAAAGGGGCGGTGATCGACGACCTCGGTCGCGATTCCCTGTGCCTTCGCCCAAGCGATACCGCCCGCCTCCGCATTGTTGGACACCACGACACAAGGACGCGCAGGGTGATCGCCGGTCATATCCTCGACCAGCGCCCGCATGTTCGATCCGCCGCCAGAGACGAAAATCGCAACCCTTTTGGTCACAAAAGCGCGCCCTTGTACTGCACGCCCTCACCATCCGTGATCTGGCCGATCACAAACGCCGCATGCCCGTCCGTCGCAAACGCAGCCATTGCCGCATCGACCTTACCCGATGGAACAACGGCGATCATGCCAACACCGGAGTTAAAGGTTTTCAATAATTCAGCTTGCGCCATGCCGCCTTGGGAGGAGAGCCATTTGAAAACCGGTGGCAGATCCCAAGCATCCAGATCAATTTCCGCGCCCATTCCGTCTGGCAAGACACGCGGCAGGTTCTCCGTCAAGCCACCCCCGGTGATATGCGCCAGCGCATGCACCACATCCGCCTTGAGCGCCGCAACCGCCCCTTTGACATAGAGCTTGGTTGGCGTCAGCAGCGCCGCACCCAACGTCCCCTCGGCCCATGGACAGGCATCATCCCATGCCAGACCGCTCAGCTCCACGATCTTGCGCACCAACGAATACCCGTTTGAATGCACGCCGTCGCTGGGCAATGCCAGCAGCACATCACCGACCGCCACATCACGCGGCAGTTCTGTGCCCCGCTCCATTGCGCCGACAGAAAAACCCGCCAGATCGAAATCACCCGCGTGATACATTCCCGGCATTTCAGCGGTTTCACCGCCAATCAGGGCACAGCCCGATTGCGCACAGCCTTCTGCGATCCCTTCGATGATGCGCGCGGCCTGATCCAATTCCAGCTTGCCCGTTGCGAAATAGTCGAGAAAAAACAATGGCTCCGCCCCTTGGCAAACCAGATCGTTCACGCACATCGCCACCAGATCAATGCCGATCGTGTCGACGTTTCCGGTATCAATCGCGATGCGCAGCTTGGTGCCGACACCATCGGTGGCCGCCACCAGCACCGGGTCGATAAATCCTGCACCCTTAAGATCAAACAATGCACCAAAACCGCCCAGACCGGACATCGTGCCGGGGCGCTGGGTCCGTTTGGCCGCAGGTTTGATCCGTTCGACCAGCGCATTGCCCGCGTCAATATCAACGCCCGCATCCGCATAGGTAATCCCGTTTTTCGATGTGCTCATTTGGTGGTCCCCCAAGGCCCTATCCCCGTGTTGCGGTCGGGGTTAGTGCATCCCGGCAATCTGCGCAACGGTAAGCGCGCGACAATACCTTGACGAACGCCGCCCTGCAGCATAGCACAAGGCCGTGGCGGGCCTGTAGCTCAACTGGTTAGAGCAGAGCGCTCATAACGCTTTGGTTGCGGGTTCAAGTCCTGCCGGGCCTACCAAACATCATTTATTATCCTTTTATTATAGGGTGTTAGGTGGTTTTTTGACGAACCTTTCAGGGTGGTTCGTCAAGTTTTGTTCCGTTTTCGTGCCTGTAAGTCGCGAAAATGCTGAATCGGCCATGTCCCGCCTCCCAAACGTCTCACAGTACTTTTGAGCCATCGCCAACGTGACGTGGCCGCTGACCGCCATGATTTCATAAGGTGTGCCACCCGCCTCGGCGATACGGCGGCAGATTGCTTTTCGAAGGCCATGAGAGGAACACAGTGGCAAGCCCGCTTTGTCGCACCATTTACGCATGGATGTTCCAAGACCCTTTCGAGAGCGAGCCTTGTTATGACCCGTCTCAAGGTAGGTGAACGTGACGGGCCTTGCCGCCAAAGCTGCTGCTAAGGCAGGATGGATTGGCAAGCTGATCAGCACGCCGCTTGGATTTTTGCTGGTCTTTTGACGGCGATATTCTATCCGCCCGCCTTTGACGTTCGCTGGACCCAGCTTCACCGCATCAACCTTTGCAGCACCCGTCTAGAGCATCAGCGTCATGCAGATGTGCGCAGGTGATCCCAGTGGATGAACCTCATAGAAACGGGCGATTTCGCCCTCGTCCCATGAATGATAGCCCTCTGACGTGGTCGCATACTTGTCGACACCAACAACCGGATTGGCCTCAACCCACTCCATTTTGACCGCAAGGTCCATCATCTGGGACAGCCGTTTAAGCATCTTGTTGGCCTGCATCGGCGTCTCGTGCATTTCAGCCTTGATGGCCATGACGTGCCGGATTTTCATATGCGCAACGCGCTTCTTGCCGTGTTTGAGCCGTAAAGGCTCGATGACACTGCGATAGTCCGCCCGTGTGTTTTCGCCAATTGTTGGGAAGTGCAGCTTGTAGAAATGCGTGACCAGATCATCCAAAGTTCCGGCTTTTGTGCGGGAAGCCCCTGCCCCGTCACTAGATTTCGATTTCTGGCCGTTCACTGCATCCTGATACCGCTGTTCAAACTCGTCAGACCCATAGTCAGACCCCAATTCAGCAGTGAACCCGCGCGAGCGATACCGCCAACGGCGTTTCCCGTGTCGATCCTTGTAAGGGCTAGCGCCCGGGTATTTCTCTCGTTTTTTCAATCTGCGTCCCAATCATTGATGGCTGGCGGTGAGGTCTCACTTGCAGAATGTATCACCACCGTTCCATCTGGGCCAATCTCGGTGCGCCCGACAGGTATCCCCGCGTCGCGATATGCGGCTAAATAGCGTTTCAGCTCTGTCTGGGTCAAAACAGCTTTCCTGGCAGGCATGGCAGATGTCTCCGTTTAGTGTAGCGTTTTTTCTCTCTAGCTCAGTTTTCGTTTTTGCCCTGACATTGACTCGAAAGACGCCACTGAGCCTTGTAAATCTTTCAAGAATTGCCCTCCTCGTCGCCTTGGCAAGTCTCGACCATGTTTTGGGATAAAAACTCCTGAACGGCCTTTTCGGGAACAAAAAACTGCCTCCCAATGCGAACGTGGCGTAGCTTTTTAGACGTAAGAAGCCTCCGCACACGGCGCACAGACAAGCCGAGACATTGGGCAACATCTTTGGTTTCCAACATGGCTTCGCTCATGACTTCCCTTTCTTTGCGGCAATGTTATACATTTTAAGACACTTATGACCTCAAAGGCACTTTAATGTCCATATTTGGACATTAAAGGCAATATATGGACTCACAAACTACCAATGTCTAGCGAAAACACGAGCATCGGCATGCGCCTGAAAGAAATCAGAGCGAAAACCGGCCTAAACCAGCAAGATTTTGCGGAAACGATTGGCGCGTCGTATCGGTCTTATCGGGGTTACGAGAGCGGTGAACGTGAAGTGCCTACGTCGATTTTGGTCAAGCTGCACAATCTCATGAACGAAGAACCTTTATGGATTCTCACGGGAAAGCAAACTCTGCTTGGGGACACTGAGTTAGACATTGTGGAACAAGCGCTGCTCGCAGGTCTTGGAACGGTTCCGACTGCTTTAATCGGATCAAGCCCTAACAAAGCGGCGGCGTTCTTGAAATTGCTCGTGAAGCTGAGCCTCAAGCAGGGCGAAGGTTTAACTCAAGTCGATGCGCAGGAAATTGCACAGCAAAGCTTAAAGGAATGATCATGCCCCCCAGCTATTTCAAGAAACAATACGCAGATGGGGCCACCGCATTGGAGGTGGCGCAAACCATGCACAAGCAGGCCAAGTGTGCGTTTCTTTCGAGCGTTGTATTGATGACATGCGCGACCATTGCCGTCGTTTGGACTGCAGGCAGTCTAGAGAAACAACTTTTGAGCCTTGGTGCTCTCGTATTTGCGGTGCTTGCAGCCAACCAGCTGAGAAGGATCAAACTCGATTGCCAAGAGCTGATCTGCCGCCTTTCATCTCAAACAAAGTAACTGGCACGGCCATAACTGGTTTTGGATAGCCGACGGAACACTAGAAAACGTGGGTTATCTTAGCAGCAATGGTCAAAGAGCCAACTGCCGAGCCCCCCCGCATTCTAATCGTTCATGCGGGATGCAGCGAATGGGAGAGTTGCCAGACCAGCCGTTCATGCGAACTGCGGCTAATGTCTCGAAAGATGAAGGTTTTTCGATGCGGGCCAGTGCGCGAGGTTTCGGCGAGGGACTGACTGTGGCCCGCGTTGACAAACCTCTCAAGGAGGAAGCCGTGGGATGCTGGGTTGTGACCTATGGGGAA
>Ga0115564_10000550_pt1 | contig 37247 bp, 34 predicted proteins | sample COGITO_mtgs_1105_7_FD_88680 | JGI IMG/M metagenome (GOLD analysis project Ga0115564, IMG submission 88680) | Pelagic marine microbial communities from North Sea - COGITO_mtgs_110523 | ecosystem: Environmental > Aquatic > Marine > Epipelagic | place: Germany:Helgoland, sampling site Kabeltonne...
CCTGTTCCACCACCAATACCAATAATCAACATAACGCTCGCTTTTGAATTTCTAACAAAGTTAAGATTATTTTACTGTTTTTTGTTTATCGAGGAATAATATTAATGAATCTACAAGTTAATATAAACTGTTGATAACTTCCCGTAAGAACTTTATGTAAAACGCCTATTTTTGTATCCTAAAATTTAAACTATGTCTGATACTATAGAATCTGTAAAATGTTTGATTATTGGGTCCGGTCCTGCTGGATATACTGCCGCAATCTATGCTGCACGTGCCAATATGTTTCCTGTCTTATATCAAGGAACGCAACCTGGAGGTCAATTAACAACTACCAACGAAGTTGAAAATTTCCCTGGTTATCCGGATGGCATTACGGGGCCTGCGATGATGTTAGAATTACAAGCACAAGCAGAGCGTTTTGGTACAGATGTAAGAGATGGATGGGTTACTAAAGTCGATTTTTCAGGACCCATACATAAAGTTTGGATTAACGGCACTAAGGAAGTCCATTGTGAAACGATTGTTATCTCTACAGGTGCTACGGCTAAATATTTGGGCTTAGAATCAGAACAAAAATATTTAAAACTTGGAGGTGGTGTTTCTGCTTGTGCGGTGTGTGATGGTTTCTTTTACAGAAACCAAGAAGTCGTGATTGTTGGTGCAGGGGATTCTGCTTGTGAAGAAGCCCATTACTTATCTAAGTTATGCACCAAAGTAACAATGTTGGTACGTCGTGATGAATTTAGAGCTTCTAAAATCATGGCAAGTCGTGTAAAAAACACCGAAAACATCGAAATATTATTCAATACTGAAACAGATGAAGTTTTAGGAGACGGTCAAGTTGTGACGGGTGTACGTGCAAAAAACAACAAAACAAATGAGCTCATAGATATTCCATCAACTGGATTTTTTGTAGCTATTGGTCACAAACCAAATACCGATATTTTTAAAGGTTTTTTAAACTTAGATGAAACAGGTTACATCATAAATACTCCAGGTTCTTCAAAAACAAATATTGAAGGCGTTTTTGTGAGTGGCGATGCTGCAGATCATGTTTACAGACAAGCAGTAACTGCGGCAGGAACTGGCTGTATGGCGGCCTTGGATGCTGAACGTTATTTGGCAGCTAAAGAAGGGTAATTAACGCAATTCAGCACCTAATTCTGATTCAAAACGCTTTTGGATTTTCGACATTATTTTGTCAATTTGAACGTCTGTAAGCGTTTTGTTTTTATCCTGTAATGTAAAACTGACCGCATAACTTTTTTTGCCTTCGGCCAATTTATTCCCTGTATAGACATCAAATAGACTGATGTCTTTTAAGAAATTATTTTCCGTTTGTTTAGCCAATTTAAAGATGTTTTCAAAAGTAACATCTTCATTTATCAACAATGAAAAATCTCGCTTAACTTCTGGGTATTTAGAAATGTTTTTAAATTTAATTGTTTGTTGATTGATAACCTTTAATAGGTTGTCCCAATTAAAATCAGCACAAAATACGCTTTGAGATATTCCAAAAGATTTTAGTGTCGAGGGTTTTAAGCTTCCAAACTCAACTAAAGAATGTTTTCCGATACTCAGTTGTTGCCCTTCGCCAAAAACATCATTGGCAAGAGGGGAACTCTTAAGTTTTTGAATCCCTAAACGCTCAAAAACCGCTGTAATTAATCCTTTTAAATAAAAATAATCAACGGGCATATCCTTAGTATTCCAACGTTTTTCGGTTTTATTTCCAGTTACAAAAATTGAAAGGTGGTTAAACTCTTCTTTATTAGCTTCAAAATTATGATAGGTTTTCCCAAATTCAAAAAGTTTCAAATCGCTTTGTTGTCTGTTGATGTTAAACGCAATAGTTTCTAATCCTGAAAAAATTAAAGATTGACGCATCACCGATAAATCTGTACTTAGTGGATTTAATATTTTTACTTCATGCGCCTGGTCCAATTGATCGCTATAAGCGGTGTATTTATCTGAAGTCAAGGAGTTGCTCATGATTTCATAAAACCCTTGTCCAACAAGTTGGTTCGCAATTATGTTTTCAACTTTATAGCTTTCAAATTTAGAAGTGTTAGAAATGGAAGCATTTAATTTATTGGTAATTCCAATGTTGTTATATCCATAGACTCTAAGGATTTCTTCAATCACATCCACCTCGCGTTGGACATCATTTCGGTATGCTGGAATGGTCAACCCTAAACCACTTTCAGTAACATTATTCACTTTTATTTCCAAAGCGCTCAGAATACTTTTAATGGTTTCTTTAGGAAGTTTTTCTCCAATTAATTGATTTGTTTTTTCAAAACTTAAAAAAACTTGAGCATCTTCTATTTTATTAGGATATTCATCAATCAAATCACTTGTAATTTTCCCTCCTGCGATTTCGGTAATTAATAATGCTGCTCTTTTGAGCGCATATTTAGTAATATTTGGATCGATACCACGTTCAAATCGGAAAGAGGCATCTGTATTGAGCGCATGTCTCTTAGCTGTTTTTCGAATGCTTACAGGGTTAAAATAAGCAGCTTCTAAAAATATTGAATTAGTGTCATTAGAAACACCTGAATTTATTCCTCCAAATACTCCTGCTATACACAACGGTTTTTCAGAGTCACAAATCATCAAATCTTCTTTATGAAGTGTACGTTCAACACCATCTAAGGTTATAAACTTCGTTCCTGATTTGACGGTTTTTACAATAATTTTTTTACCTGAGATTCTATCCGCATCAAATGCGTGTAAGGGCTGACCTAAGTCGTGTAACACATAGTTTGTAGCATCTACAATATTGTTAATAGGATTCAATCCGATGGCTTTGAGTCGATTTTGTAACCATTGCGGAGAGTCTTTTACAATAATATCAGAAATAGTCAAACCACAATAGCGTGGCGCTTTTAGTTTATCCTCAACATTAATATCGACTTTAAGAGCTCTGTTATCCACATGAAAAGCAGTTACTGAAGGACTTATTAATTTTGCGTTAATACCATGCTGAGACAACCCAGCCATCAAGTCTCTTGCGGTTCCATAATGACTCATAGCATCTGCTCGGTTTGGAGTTAATCCAATATCAAACACCAAATCATCTTCAATATCATAGTGTTTAGCTAATGGACTTCCAATTTCTAGGGAATTTTTTAAAACCATAATTCCTTCATGAGATGCCCCTAATCCCAATTCATCTTCAGCACATAACATGCCGTGGCTTTCTTCGCCACGAATTTTACCTTTTTTGATGGTCCAAGCTTCGCCTTCGGCAGTGTATAAGGTGGTTCCTATAGTAGCGACGGCTACTTTTTGGCCAACTGCTACATTGGGTGCGCCACACACAATTGCTAAGGGCTCTTTGGCTCCAATATCTATGGTTGTGATTCGTAATCGATCGGCATTGGAATGTTGCTCACATGTGAGTACATGTCCTACAACGATTCCTTGTAATCCGCCTTTGATAGATTCAAAAGATTCTAAACCTTCGACTTCTAAACCTAAATCTGTAAGGAGTTCAGAGGTTTTTTCAGCAGTCCAGTCAATTTTTATAAATTGTTTTAACCAGTTATATGATATCTTCATTATGCGGTGTTATAGCTTTTGAGCAAATATAAAATAAAGGGATTAGCTTTCAAATAAAAAGCCCAACCAAAACGGTGGGCTTTTGCAATCTTTTTTAGATTGTAGTGACTATTGACCAGAAAGTGCTTTTACTTCATTTTCAATCATTTCATAGAATTGATCAATTTTTGGAAGTACAACCACACGTGTACGTCTGTTTTTTGATCTGTTCATTGCAGTATCATTATCTGTTAATGGCACATAACTACTGCGACCGGCTGCTATTAATTGAGCAGGATTCACCCCCAAGCCTTGTAAAACTCTAATAACAGATGTAGAACGTTTCACACTCAAATCCCAGTTGTCAACTAAGATACCGTTTGAATACGAACGGCTGTCAGTATGTCCTTCAATCATCGCTTCAAAATCGGGCTTGTCATTAATGACTTTCGCTACCTTTTCTAAAACTCCTTTGGCTTTTTCAGTTACGATAAAGCTACCACTCTTAAATAATAACTTATCAGCAATAGAAATAAAAACCACGCCTTTTTCGACATTTATTTCAATGTCTGGATCGTCGATCCCCACTGATTTTTTTAAACTTGAAACAATCGCCAATGTGATGCTGTCTTTTTTAGTAATGGCATCTTGTAAACGATTGATTTTTAAATCTCTTTCTTGAAGACTTTCTAAGGTTTTTTCTAAATTATCAGCTCCTTTAGAGGTCAACATAGTCATCTGTTCTGTACTGCTAATGAGCGCGTCGTTTGTTTTTCTTAAATCAAACAATTGATCTCTCAGAGCCGTAAGGTTGGCATCGGCAACGGCTTTATCGGACAGGCAACTATTCAACTTTACAGTGGCTGTATTTAATAAATTTTCAGTGCTTTTTAATTTTTCTTGAGCTGCTGCTAATTCTTTGTTAGCACCGCAGGAAGCGAGCAAGATGAATGCCGTCACTCCTAATACATGTATTTTTTTCATTTTTAAAAGAGTTTAATATTTAACGTAAAATTATAAAATTATTAGACTTAATACTATTGATTAACAAAACTTTTTATAATTTATTAAAATGTATTTTATTTCGTACAAAATAAGACCAAACAATTGAGGGAACTTGGGAATAGGGTTTTCTAATTGAATCTTCCTTTCTAAATTGAAGTAAATAGGGGAGTGCTCTGTAAAAACTTCCGTGTGCTTTAATAATAGCAATCATGTGTTTTGGTTTTGCTTGTAACAAGAATCGAACTCCCGCAATTCCATCTAATATTAACCTTAATAAAACAACGAGCAATAATGGTTGAGACGTGTTTTTAACCAATGTATATAAACTGTTTCTAAAGTTTAAATAAGTTTTTTTGGGATTTGAAGACTTCAAACTTGCGCCACCAACATGATAGACAGTAGATAGACCCACATAAGTCACTGTCATGCCTTTATTATATGCACGCCAGCACAAATCGATTTCTTCCATGTGAGCAAAAAAATGAGAGTCAAACCCCTCTAAACTTTTAAAAGCGTTTGATCTTATAAAGAGGCAAGCTCCAGAAGCCCAAAACACCTCTTTTTGATCGTTATATTGTCCATGATCTTCTTCTAAAGAATTAAAAACTCGTCCTCTACAATATGGATACCCTAATTGATCAATGAAGCCCCCTCCAGCTCCAGCATATTCAAATTTGTTTTTGTGATGGAAATCTAATATTTTAGGCTGGATGATGGCTGTTTTTACTTCGCTTTCAAATGTGTCAATAATTGGTTTTAACCAGTTTTCAGTCACTTCAATGTCGGAATTTAATAAACAAAAAATATCCGCATCAACTTGTTTTAATCCTTCATTATAGCCTCCAGCATATCCGAAATTAGTTGTCAGTTTTATGCATTTAACATTAGGGAAATGAATTTTTAAAAATGAAATCGAAGCATCTGTAGAATCATTATCAATCACATAAATCTCTTGCCCATCAGCGTAAGCAACGACGGAGGGTAGAAACTTTTCTAACAGTTGCTGCCCGTTCCAGTTCAATATGACAATTGCAACTTTCAAATTACTTTGTTGTTATAATTTGGAAGACTTTCTAAAAACTCAAAGCTTTCCAGATCGTTATTCATGGTACAAAAATAATGATTTAATCCGTTGGTGACCATTAAATAAGGCGCTTTTAAAGTTAAGTTATACCGCGCGATTTGATCAAAGGCAGCTTGAGATATATTAACCAAGGGAGCTTTGCATTCAACTACAAGTGCTAAACTTCCGTTAGGGTTGAAAACAACAATATCATAGCGTTTTTTAAGCCCATTGACAAGAACTGTTTTTTCAACATTAATTAGAGAAATTGGATACTTCTTTTCTTGTATTAAATATTGAACACAATGTTGACGCACCCATTCTTCAGGTTGAAGTACTACAAATTTTTTACGAACAACATCAAAAATATGAGTATTATTTTCGCTATTTTTGAGCCTGAACGAATATGTCGGAAAATTTAATTTTTGCACAGTACAAATTTGGTAATTTTTTTTGAATGAATACTACTAACCAGCTGATAACTGACATTAAAGAAGGTAAGATTGCGCCCATTTATTTTTTAATGGGTGAGGAAGCGTATTATATTGATATCATTTCTGATTACATCGAATCCAATGTATTGGCTGAAGAAGAAAAAGGGTTTAATCAGATGGTTCTTTATGGAAAAGATGTGTCTGTCCAAGATATCGTGTCTAATGCCAAGCGGTATCCGATGATGGCCGAACGTCAAGTCATCATTGTGAAGGAGGCTCAAAACCTTATCAAAACCATTGAACAGCTTGTAGATTATGCTAAAAACCCTCAACCAACAACGGTCTTGGTTTTTAATTATAAATATAAAACTTTAGATAAGCGAAAAGCACTCTATAAAACACTTTCTAAAGCCGCTGTTGTTTTTGAAAGTAAAAAAATATATGAAGATAAAATCCCGAGTTGGATTCAAAATTTTTTAAGGGCGAAACAGATTTCGATTGTACCAAAGGCAGCCTTGATGTTGACGGAGTTTTTAGGAAATGATTTGAGTAAAATTGCTAATGAACTTACAAAGTTAGAAATTGTTGTGGGTGCTCAAAAAGAAATCACCCCAGAAATTATCGAAGAAAATATTGGAATTTCTAAAGACTTCAATAACTTCGAACTGCAAAAAGCGTTGGGACACTTGGATCATAAAAAAGCGTATCAAATTGTGCGTTATTTTGCTCAAAATTCAAAACAACATCCGTTTGTGTTGACCATATCAATCTTGTATATGTACTTCACAAAACTGATGACTTTACACACGGTTCGGGATCAAAACCCGAGTACGGTCGCCAAGGCACTGGGTGTGAATCCGTATTTTGTAAATGAATACATCGCAGTTTCTCGAAACTTCCCTATGAAACGAATCAGTGGGGTGTTGGAAACGTTGCGAATTTACGATACTAAGAGTAAGGGGGTCGGAGCCAACCTAACTCCAAAAGATTTGTATAACGAGTTGATTTACAATATCCTCAAATAGTGAGTTGCGATCTCAGTTTTATCCGTCTATTGGTTTTGTCTACAACAAAAACGACGAGGGATTCTAATTCATCCCTCACTAGTTCTATAGGAACTTTGTTAATCAATATGCGATTTTGAAAGCCCCATATAACGGTTTCTGAAATACGTCCTTTATCCTGAATTACTGATTGCCAAGTATCCATCAAAACTTGTTTCCAAGCTTTGCTCGGAGATTCTTTAAGTTCAAAAGGAACCTGATATAAAACTGAAGGCGAGTCTTGAGTAATTATAATATCAGTGATGAGCATCCGACTGATTTGGATGTGTTCTGGAATAGATAAGAATCGAAAAGTTTGAACCGAAGGTGTGTTCATATTACAGCAATTTGGGTATACAAAGGTATGAAAATCAAATAGATACTATGGCTTAATTTCCAATAGATTTATTTGCAAAAATAGCCGCGCCAATAATCCCTGCATTGTTTTTTAATTCTGCTGCTTTGATGGGGGTTTGAATGTCAATAAAATCTTCAAACTTTTCCATTTTTTTACTGACGCCACCTCCGATAATAATCAAGTCGGGATTGAACGTATTTTCAACGTGTGTTAAAAAGAAATTGACACGTTTGCCCCAAGTTTTAAAACTCCAGTCTTCCCGTTTTCTAGCAGAATCTGCAGCGAAGAGTTCCATGATATCGCCTTTTCGACCATACATTCTGCCCAATTCAAAATTTGATAATAATTGACCATTAAAAAAAACGCCAGAGCCAATACCCGTTCCTAGCGTAATAGTAATCACCAAGCCCATTTGGTTTTTACCAACGCCGAATTCCATAACCCCCATGGCGGCGGCATCGGCATCATTAACGATGTAAAAGTCATTGCCGGTTTTGGATTTAAACAACGTATCGACTTGTGTGAATTTCCACGATTCATCGAGATTTCCATACTGCATGGCTTTCCCGTTTTTAATAACCGTTGGGAACGAAATTCCTACAGCACCTTCCCATTCAAAAGAGTCAATTAATGTTTTTAGTTCGTTGGCGACACTTTCTGGAGTGGCAGGTTTTGGTGTTGGCACTCGAAGTCGTTCACTTAAAAGCTCGCCTGTATTACTGTCTACAATAGCTCCTTTAATACCTGTACCTCCGATGTCTATTCCTAAAATTTTCATTTGTGTCTTTATAATTTATTCTGTAATATTTTTGAGTCGTTCCCGAAAATCATATTGTAAATCTTCGTGTAATTTTATAATTTTTTTCTCGATGTTTTCAATCTGCTTCAAATATATATTTGTGAGTGTAACATTGTTTTTTATTGAGGGTGTAAATGTTTTGAGTTTGTAACAATAATAGAGTAGGAGTTCAACTTCGGTTTCTTTATTATTAGAATAGCGCGCGTGTTTTTTAAGCATACGTAAAATTTTACGGACACTTTTTTTGATGTAAAAATAGCTTTTGGTGTTGATGTCCTCAAATAATAAATCGGCCTCTTCTTTAATACCTTCAATGTAATAGACTTCATCTTCCGATTCAAAAAGCAAATAAGTGAGCAGCTCTTTGTTTTCTAATTTAAACCGTGCCAATCGCAAACAGAGCGTCTTTAAATGCTCGGGATCTAAGGTTTCTAATTCTTTTTTGAGTTGTACAACGTTGGCTGCTTTCATAGCGGTTGTAATAATACAATTTTTATGGAAGTAACGCAAATGAGTGAATTTCTTATTTCCAGTGGATGATTGAGTACATAGGTAAGTTTTTTTGTAACTTTTTTAGTTATACAAATATCACTCAACCCAAAATTTATTTAAAATTAACACATATTTCATATTTTAGCATCATTTTTGTGTTGTGTTTATAAACCCTTAAATCTCATTAAATTGAAAAAACTATTTAAAATTATTGGTATTTCGTTGTTAACTATTCTTACACTTTTAATAGCAGCGCCATTTTTATTTCAAAATCAGATCAAAGAATCCATTAAAACGTTTTTAAACGATTCTGTAAATGCACAAATTGATTTTGAGGACGTTAGTTTAAGTTTTATCAGCAGTTTTCCGCAAGCGAATGTGACGGTTCATAATTTAATAATTGTGAATCAACAAACTTTTGAAGGTGAAACCTTAGCGACGGTTAAATCTATCTCGTTTGAGATGTCGGTTCAAGAGCTGTTTAAAAATGACGGTCCTATAGTGGTTAATTCAATTCAAATAGATGAAGCTATTTTAACAATTAAATCAGATAAATTCGGAAATAAAAATTACGATATAGCAAAAGAGTCAGAAGATATTTCAACAGATAACGACACTAATTTCAAACTCAATATAGAGGATTATGCGATTCGTAATAGCGCCGTTACCTACATAGATGAAGCGTCAAATACGGTTGTAAATATCAGCGCATTGAACCATTCAGGAAAAGGGAATTTTTCAACTGATTTCTCTGAACTCAATACAACCACAGAAGCCATGGTTAGTTTTAGTAAGGATGGCACCAACTATTTGAACACCAATTCTATAAAGCTAGATGCTCTCATTGCTTTAGATTTAGCTGAAAATAAATACACCTTTAAAGAAAACACACTCTTAATTAGTCAATTAGCACTTGAGTTTGATGGCTTTGTGAAGCTCTTAGAAGACGGTTCTGAAATTGATATTACCTTTAAAAATACAGGTTCCACATTTAAAGAATTTCTTGCAGTCATTCCGGAATCCTATTCAAAAGATATTGAAGGCGTAACCACTACAGGCGGTTTCAAAATTGATGGTTTTGTAAAGGGATTGGTGACGGAAACGCGCATTCCAAAAATGGACATCAAGATGGTGGCAAACAATGCATCCTTTAAATATCCTGACCTTCCTAAAAAGGTGGAAGCGATTTCTATAAATACAAGCATTATAAACGATACAGGGAATTCAGATGATACCTATGTAAGTATACGAGACCTACAATTTAGAATCGATCAAGATGTGTTCAAATCCTCCGCAACGATTAAAAACTTTACTAAAAATATGTTGGTGGATGCCACTATTGACGGCTCTTTAAACTTGGCAAATATTAGTAAAGCGTACCCCGTTGAATTAGACACCGAATTAAGTGGAATACTAAAAGCAAAGTTACACACTGTTTTTGATATGAATGCCATTGAAACCAATGCGTATGAACGCACACAAAACAACGGAAGTATTGAGGTTACGGACTTTGTTTTTTCTTCGGAGGAATTGGTGAAACCCATTCGTATTTCAAATGTAGATATTCAATTTAAACCTGGTCTGGTGACACTTGAATCTTTCGCCGCCACAACAGGCAAAAGTGACCTTGCCGCAACGGGTACTATTCATAATTTATTAGGATTTATTTTAAGTGATAAAAACCTTAAAGGAAATTTCGAGCTCAACTCAAATATTTTTGCTATGAGCGATTTTATGGCAGAAAGTAGCGAGGAGTCCACAGAAACGGAACCAACAGAATCTCTTAAAATCCCTGCGTTTTTAGATTGTACTTTAACAGCGAATGCGAAAACTGTTTTATATGATAATTTAACGCTCGAAGATGTAAAAGGCACGGTCATCCTAAAAGACGAGAAAGCGACTTTAAAAGATATGTTGTCCAAAATTTTTGATGGGAATTTAACCATCAACGGAACGGTTGATACGCAGCCAACCACGCCAACATTTGATATGGATCTAGGAGTTGATAATTTTGACATTTCGCAGTCCTTCAATAGTTTGGAGTTACTTCAAAATATAGCACCCATCGCCAAAGCCTTGAAAGGGAAATTGAACAGTACTTTTAAAATCTCAGGTGATTTAACTAACGATTTCACACCTGATTTAAACTCTATTACTGGGGATGCTTTTGCGGAGTTGTTAACCATCAAAGTAGAACCTAAAAACGCTGCTGTTTTTAATGAATTAGAAGGCGCTTTATCCTTTGTGGACTTTGAGAAACTGGATTTAAAAGACCTAAAAATGAAGCTCGATTTTAAAAATGGAGCTGTGAATGTCAGTCCTTTCAATATAAGTTATGAGGATATTGCAATTACTATTGCTGGCTCTCACGGATTTGATAAAACCATGAGTTATAATGCGGTTTTTGAGGTGCCCGCCAAATATTTTGGTAATGAAGTGAGTCGTTTAATCGCCAATATTGGAGATGCTGAGACCGTTAAAAATCTCACGGTTCCCGTTACTGCAACCATTGGTGGCAGCTATACAAATCCTAAGGTATCAACCGATTTGACATCTGGAGTTTCTAGCTTGACCAAACAGCTCATTACTATTCAAAAGCAAAAATTAATCAATCAAGGGAAAGACCAACTGACAAACGCGATAGGCAATATTTTAGGAGGTGATTCTAAAGATTCTAATACTACTGAAACTAAGAATGCTGTAAAAGATGTATTGGGTGGTTTGCTTGGAGGTAATAAGTCCAAAACAGACTCTACATCTACCGAGACCAAAAACCCTGTTAAAGATATTCTTGGTGGTTTTTTTGGCAGGAAGAAAAAGGATTAAGGTTTGGTTGATTAAATTTTGTATTTATTGAAGTCAGAATTTTTGTAATAGATCTTTGTTCAAAACAGATACTAGTGTTGCTTTTTCTTTCTTAAATCTGTTTTAATAAACAACCCCACTTGTAAGCGGTTTAAATTTTGTTTGTTTATTTCATGGTTTAAATATCCCAATTGGATATTGCTAGATTTAGAAAGGTTATAACCAAGTGCTGTAAACAACCTGTTTTCTGTAAACACTTGATCTTTTAAATTCACAAAAATCTCTTCGTTTACCTTAATGAAAATGGTTTTATTTAAATTTATTTTTGTGCCGATGCGGTACCTAAACCGATGCAATATGGTGTGCTGTTTTTTATAATTTAAAAAACGATGTTCTAACCTTAACCTGTGATTGACTGGGAAGTTATAAATTTCTTGTTTGTAACTGATTTGTTCATAAGGTCTGCTTTCATACAAGTGATTTTTTCCTGTCACTAAAAATGTTTTATCAATATCTAAATAGCAATATACTAATGTTAGGGTTGTTTTTTTACTTAAATTATACTTTATTCCAGTGTAATATAACAAGAGATTAATATTATCTGATACTTCAAAAGATCTCAGTTGAAAGCCAGTTTTTATACTTAATTTATCTAAAACTTTATGGGTACCATCAAGCATATACCAAGCCCCAATTTCATCTTCTGGGGAGGTTTGAGAATGGATCGATATTGTAATAATAAACATAATAATTGAGAGTGAAAACTTCGTTGTATTTTTTTTTATTGTTTTCATATGAATTGTATTTTTTGGATTCCACATATTCAGAAGACTTTGTGTAGTGGGGTTAATAAGGACACTTTTGGCTAAATAAATGAAGATTTATTTAATTTAGTTTCAGGTTTATAATATAACTCAACCCTAAAGGATTTATCGCACTCAGATTTTGTGCGTGTTTATATTCGCAATTCTTATAGGTGCTCGTGTAAGTTATGATGTTCATCAATAAGGGGTCCTCCTTCAATAATTTGATCAGAAGCTTGTTCAGTAAATTTTTCAAAGTTCAAATGAAACGAATGGGCGAGTTGAATCGCTTTCCCTAAGTAGGAGCCTTTTTGCAACCAAGTGTTCATAGGATCTAAAATTTCTGTTGGTACTCCAGGGCAGTATTTAGGCATGAATAACCCAAAAATAAAGTTTTGTTCATAATCCACGTTATCTAAATCTCCATTAAGAATGGCGGTAATCATCGCTCTTGTATATTTTAATTTTATACGCGATCCAACTCCGTAAGGGCCGGCACTCCATCCAGTATTTATCAACCAAACATTGACGCCTGCTTCTTGCATTTTTTCACTCAACATTTCACCATAAACGGTCGGGTGTAAAGGCATAAACGGTTCGCCAAAACAAGCAGAGAAGGAGGGAACGGGTTCTGTAATTCCAGCTTCGGTTCCTGCCACTTTAGCCGTATAACCAGAAATAAAGTGATAAGCCGCTTGTCCGGGGGTCAGTTTGGATACGGGTGGTAAGACACCAAACGCATCACAGGTTAAGAAAAAGATATTTTTTGGATTGTTGGCATACAAGTTTTCTTGAATGTTATCAATGTGGTGAATTGGGTAACTCACACGCGTATTTTGAGTGATGCTGCTGTCCTCATAATCAGGTTCGCCATTGTCTTTAAACACCACATTTTCTAATAAAGCACCGGGTTTAATCGCTCTAAAAATATCTGGTTCTTTTTCTTCCGTCAGGTCAATGACCTTAGCATAGCATCCACCTTCAAAATTAAAGATGGTATTGTCTGCCGTCCAGCCGTGTTCGTCATCACCAATTAATTTACGGTCAGGGTCAGCAGATAAGGTTGTTTTTCCTGTTCCTGATAGTCCAAAGAAAATTGCGGTATCTCCGTCTTTACCAATGTTGGAAGAACAATGCATTGGGAGCACCTTTTTTTCAACGGGTAGAATCATATTTAGTGCAGAGAAAATTCCTTTTTTCATTTCACCTGTATAGGCCGATCCTCCAACCAATGCTATTTTTTGCGTAAAATTGATAATCGAGAAATTACCTTGACGAATTCCATACATTTTTGGATCTGGACATACATAGCCTGGCGCACACAGAATTAACCAATCTTCTTTAAAGTTTTCTAATTCTTCTTGGGTAGGTCTTAAAAACATATTATATACAAATAGGTTTGACCAAGGAAATTCAGTTACTGATCTAATGTTGGTTTTGTATTTAGGGTCGGCACACACATAGCCATCTCTAGCATAAATTTCTTTTCCAGAAAGATAGTTGGTGATTTCGGTTTTAAGTTTGTCAAAATTTTCTGGAGTAACCGATTTATTTGTTTTCCCCCACCAGACTCTGTCCGCTGTATAATCGTCTTTCACTAAAAAACGATCTTGAGGAGAACGCCCTGTAAATTTTCCAGTATTGATGGCTAGGGTTCCGTTTGCAGTTTCTTTACCCATGCCTTTGTCAACGCAAATTTTTTGAAGTGTTTCGGGTGATAAATTCCAATTTACGGTCGCGTCATTGATGCCATATTCTTTTAAATTAGAGATTTTTTTTGAAGGATTGTTTGTCATGACTTTTAGATTAGGGTTAGTAATTTATTAAAAAGGCCAAATTATTGGAACAAGTAGCATTGTGACAATAAAAAATATTAATAGTAAGGGAGCACCTACTTTTAGGTAATTCATAAATTTGTACCCCCCCGCAGTCATTACCATTGCGTTTGTAGTGGTTCCTATAGGAGTTAAAAATGCTGTTGAGGCACTTATAGCTACCACAATCATAAAAGGCTCAGGAGAGAGATTGAGACTATTAGCAGCCAAAATTGCGATGGGAGCCATTAAGACGGCCGTCGCAGAATTGTTTATGACTTGACTAAAGGTCGTTGTTAGTAAAAAGACACTCCCTAATAAAAATAGCGGATGCATGGAGCCTACTAGCTCAACTAAGGTATTGGCGATAAGTTGTGCCGTTCCTGTTTTTTGTAATGCAATACCCATAGGGATCATTGCGGCAATCATAACCAAACTCGTCCAACTAATTCCTTTATAGGCTTTTGAAATTGGCACACACCCCGTTGTTAAAATAATTCCTGCGGATATCAATGCTGCTATGGAACCCGGGACGATTTCAAATACCATAAACAGAATCATTAGAATTAAGGCCCCTAATGCAATGAATGATTTACTATTTAAACTTTCAATATTTTTCGCCATTCCTTCTGGACTCCCAATAATAACTAAGTTTTTGTGTTCTTTTTTTAAGTCGTCGATATGCTCCCAAGTTCCTCTTATTAAAAAAGCATCTCCTGCTTTTACCGTAATTTCTTTATCTGTCAATGGATTGTTATTTCTTGAAGCAGCTAAAAGTTGAATTCCGTAACGGTTAAAGTAGTCACCTAATTTATAGCGTCTTCCGACGAGTACAGAATTAGGGTTCACAATCACTTCCGTCATTCCTACTTCTTGATTGATAAGATTATTTTGTAGTTCATTTGCAATTGGCTTCAAAGGTAAAAGGCCTAATCTAAACCTAATCATGAGTTCATTAATGGCTTTTGTATCTCCTTTAACAGTGATGATATCATGATAGCGTAGTTCCGTTTTTATATTTGGAAATTCTTCAAATTGAGATATCCGTTTTAATAAATTGGGGTGTCTTCTTTCCAATCTAATAATGGAAATATTATACATTTTTTCAAAGTTAGAATCTTCAATTTTCGTGTTAATTAAGGGGGATAAACTACGAATACGAAGTCTGTAATAGCCATTGTCAATTTTGTAAGCCTCAATCCAATGGTGTAAGGTGGATTCAATATTGACAGGTCGGTTGTTTGTTTTGTTTTTTGGCAATAGTTTGAAGCCGATATATCTGAAATATAGCAGCGCAATTAAAAGCAACGGTAAACCAATTAAAGAAAATTCAAAAAATGAAAAACCTTTAAATCCAGCTTCTACCAAGGCATTATTTGCGATGATATTTGGAGGCGTCCCTGTAAGAGTTAACAATCCACCCGTATTGGACCCAAAAGCAACGGGCATTAACATTTTTGAAGGTAGGGTGCCAATACTCCAAGCCGATGAAATAGTTAATGGCATCAAGGTAGCAACGGTTCCGGTATTACTCACAAAACCAGATAATAATCCAGCTCCAAGAGTGATAATAACCAAAAGTCTGCGAACACTTTTTCCAGCCCACTCTACAAATTTTTTCCCTGCCAGTGCGGTCCATCCTGTTTGTGCAATGCCTTCGCCTACAATAAAGAGCGCGGCAATCATTATAACAGTGGGATTGCTAAATCCGCTTAAAGTTTCTTTGACATCTAAAATGCCTGTTAAAAATAAACTGATCATTGAGATAAGGGCGACAACGTCTGGCGAATATTTACCCCAAACAAAAAGTCCAATGGTAATAATTAAGATGAGGAGCATTAAATTCATTGTATAGTAGGATTTGTTATTTTGGTGATGGTTTTTAAAGGTCTTAACTTATTTGTAAAGTGTAAAATTACAGATGAACTTCCTGTAAAATGATGACTAATATCATCTTTTTGAATAGGAAGGTATTTATGAGTATTGTTCAGTGGGTGCTGTGGTATTTCTAAGTTCATTTTTTTTATTGCTGCGATTTAGCCCCCTGAATATTATATAACATCATAATGCCTTAAAAAAAAGACAACTCTAAACGCCTCCTTGTTTACGGGATTAATTTTTTAGAAAAACAATGACTTATAAAAAGCACTATTAATTGTGAAGAAAAGCGTTGGGACGTCACTTCAACGCAAAGATATAAAAATAATTCTTTCGTTTTTTAATTAGTAGTTTCAAAATGCAATCTGTGTGTTTTAAAGATTGAATATTGATTTTGGCGTGATCCAGTTACATGAATAACAGAAAAAAATTCGTTTTCCCGAATTTAATTCACTTATCTATTATTATTATTCTTTTATCAGCCTCAAAAAATCCTCCAACATATTGACCTTCATAATTATAAATTCCCATGATATGTTTACTTTCAATTATAATTATGGTCACAAAAGCCCATTTTCTAATAATTTCAACAAATAAAAAGACTATTCCATAATCGATAGAGATAATCAAAAATGGTGACGTAAGGATAGTTGTATTTTATTTTTTTAATTTATAAGTTGAATTATTACCCCTAATATCCCAATTAGTAAGCATAATGGTGAAAAAAAAAAAGTATCTAATTTCCCAAAATCCCTTTTTCTTACACTTTTAAAAAATCCTAAATATTTAAATTCTCCAATTGCTCTTAAAAGAAATAGTACTGGAATTATCCAACTTCCGTATATTATAATCCATTCGGGAATATTATAGTCAATTAGCCCAGATTTAAGTGCATAAATAACACTAAATGCTGTCAATCCTGTTCCTACGATAGCACTGTCAATTTTTCTAGGATTCAATACTCTTTCTCCGTTTTCTTTGGTTGGCAACGATTCCCTGAATCCAAATTTTCCTCCAAAGACCCAATTAAAATGAATCACTCCAAGTGCGATAAGGATTAGCATTAATATAATGGATAGAATCATAACTTAATTTTTGTTTAAATATTAAGAAACCCAAAAACACCTTCATATACAGAGGTTTCCAGCAATACAATATCTTAAAAAATGTATTTCTCTTATTGTTTAATAATTCTAAAGGTTGAATTCCCTTCATTAGAGCTTACTTTTAAAATATAGCTAGCTGTTGGTAGTTCCGATAGTTTTACAACTGTTTTAAACTTGTTTGGAGTTACGCTTTTTATCATTTGTCCCAATGAATTAAATACTTCTATTTTTACTATTTTATTTTTATATTGAAGTGTAAGATCATTTAAAACAGGATTTGGATACATTTTAAAAGCAGTAATGTCAAAATTATCAGTATTCAAGACAACATTAGCACTTAAATAATTTTCCATTGCATTTGTTGAGGATTCATAGCATAAAGTAGTATAGTCACCCGTATCTTCATTTGCTATTTCAGTAGTAGAAAACCCTAAGATGTTTAAATAATATTTATATAATCCTGATCGTAAAGCAGGTTTTACATTAAATGCAGCGCTTGAACTACTTCTACATTCTAAACCTCCATTTATAATATTATTAGTATGACCAAATCCTTTTTTATACATTTTAGGCATTGTGTATTCGTTTACTGCAGGTTGCCATAGGTTATGCATTACCTGATGCGCAGATGGTTTAGGCCATTGTGGTGTCATCCAAAACCAAATACCTGTTTTAAAGGCTAATACACCATCTTCTTGTACTTTATTCGGATCATTTAAAAGGACAGTTTTGTCATTAAATAAAAACTTGCTAACAGGACCATAATTATAATTCCATGATAATTGTATTGGACCTCTTCCGTAATAACTTTGCCCTGTGACAGGAGGGTATTCTGTATTACTAGAGTCAGAATAAGCAGTACTAGTTGGCGAAACACCTACTTCATGAACAAAGTAAAGACCCCAATATGCATAATCTCCTGATTGAGCACTTCCTACAGGATTCCATCCTCCTGTTGTTTCCTTAGAAATATTAGCTAAAAAAGCTGCTAATTCCCTCTTATTGTTAACAGATGAATCTCTACTTAAAAAATCAGCAAAATCAACATTAATAATTGTTTCTGTCACTATACTATTAGTCCAACTAGTAGAGGGTTCTGTTATAGTATATGTTGCATTTGTTGATTTTAAAGTTACTGTAGTGTGTTCTCCCCAAACCCCTTCTTTTTTTCTAATTTTCATTGTATAATCAGACATATCTGTAAGTGCTTGTTTAAAATTTGCAAATGAAAAAAAATCTGTTGTATAACCTTGAGGATGATTAGCAGTTGTACCGGCTCTATTCGGAAACATAGTGTTCCATTGGCTAGTGGTGACAAAATTATCGATCCCTTGTCCAAAACAAAAGTTAAAAAAAGAAAAAGTAATTAGTAAAAGAGTAATTTTAGTTTTCATGTAAAAGAATTTATATGTTATCATTAATATTCCTGTTTTGTGCTAAAAACAATTAGTACAAAAAACGATCTCTGCTAAAAATCCCCTGATTTTAAGCAAATTCTTCTGTGTACTTTTTGTGTTCCGCTATGTCTGAAAGGAAACCTTTCTGAGCATGGTATTTACAGTAAAACAATATCTTACGAAAAAACTATTGGTTATGAAGAAAAGCGTTGGGGCACAAATTCTGGATAAATATATAAAAAAAATCGGTACACTTTTAAATAATTGTATTTTTGTCCGCTATGGATTCAATCACTCAAATTGTATTAGGTGCCGCTTGTGGCGAAGCCGTTCTCGGGAAGAAAATTGGCAACCGTGCAGTGCTTTTTGGCGCCATTGGAGGTACCATTCCTGATTTGGATGTGTTTGTAGGAAAACTACTTTTCAACAACAAAATTGATGCGATGGCGTTTCATCGGGGCTTTATGCATTCATTTCTCTTTGCCGTTCTGGCGGCCGTTGGGTTTGGAATGCTCGTATTTTGGATGTATAACCGAGGGAAACGCTATGGCATGACCACTCGAAAAGAATGGATGTTGCTGTTTTTCGCCTCTATTTTTACCCATCCTATTTTAGATTCCTTTACGGCTTATGGCACGCAACTGTTTGCACCATTTTCAGATTACAGAGTCGCGTTTAATAACATTTCCGTCGCCGATCCACTATACACACTCCCTTTCCTAATCTCCTTAATTGTGATGATGTGTTTCAAGCGTTCATCAACTAAACGCCGCTTGTTTTTAAAGATAGGGCTGGGAATTAGTTCTTTGTATATGGTGTTGACACTGGTGAATAAATACCACGTAAATGGAGTGTATAAACAAGCGTTGGAACAGCAACAGATAGATTATCTGCGTTTTCAAACCCAACCTACCATATTAAACAATATTTTATGGTATGGCATTGCCGAAACTACCGATGCCTATTATGTAGGGTTTTACTCGATTTTAGATACAGAAACCACCATTAATAAATGGCACAAATTACCTAAAAACCATCAGTTGATTGAAGGGATGCCTAAAGATTTGAAAACCCTTGCTTGGTTCAGTAGCGGATATTATAACTTAAATGAAACCGCCACACCAGACACCTTTTTATTTAAAGATTTACGCTACCCATTGATGGATGAAAACGATCCAAATTCATCCATTTTTAAATTCACTATTGCCAAAACAAATGACCGTTGGGAAGCCGCACCCTTTTACGCCTCCGATATCAGTGAAGGCGCTATTGACAGCTTTTGGACCCGTCTCAAAGGGATTTAAGATAAAACCCCTACGGTTTTCATACACGCTTTCATCTGTTGGTATGTCCGTTCAATATCGTTATCCAATCCAATAGAGAATCGAATCAGACCTTCACCAAGTCCCATTTCTTTTTGTTCGTCTTCTGGAATCTCCGAAGAAGTAGAACTTCCGGGTGCACTAAATAAGGTTTTGTAAAATCCTAAACTCACAGCCAAATACCCTAAATTCTCTTTTTGCATGAGCTCCATTAACGCATTAGCAGATTCTAAACTTCCTGCATCAATCGTCATCATGCCTCCAAACCCATATTCGACATTCATCATCTGTTTGTAAATTTCATGAGAGGGATGCGATTCCAATCCTGGGTAAACCGTTGTGATGCCATCACTTTCAAACTTTTCAGCCAAATACAATGCATTCATACTGTGTTGTTTCATGCGAATGTGAAGGGTTCTAAGATTTTTTAAGATGGATGACGCTGGACGGCTGTCCATTGTGGATCCAAATAACATGGCTGCGCCATCAATCACACTTCTTAAACTATCAATCATTTCTTGTGTACCACAAACCACACCGCCAATGGTATCACTTGTTCCATTAATAAACTTAGTTAAACTGTGAATTACAATATCCGCCCCCAATTTGTTTGGTGAAATAGACAAAGGCGAAAACGTATTATCAACCACCAGTTGTAAATTGTATTTTTTAGCCAGTGCCGCCAATCCTGTAATATCTGCCACTTCTAAAAGGGGATTGCTTACAGATTCGCAATAAAGAACTTTTGTTTGCGGAGTGATGGCTGCTTCGACAATATCTAGTTTGGTAATATCCACAAAGCTCGTTAGAATGTTGAGTTTGGGAGCAAAGTTTTTTAGAAACGCATAAGTCCCGCCATAGATCGTGCGACTCGACACCACATGATCGCCTGTACCACAGAGCTGCATGAGTACCGCAGTAATGGCACCCATTCCAGATCCAAATACATTAGCGGTTTCGGTACCTTCTAAAGCGGCAAGGGCTTCGCCTAGGTATAAATTTGAGGGGGTTGTATGACGCGCATACAAATGACAACCTTCTGTATTCCCTTCAAAAGTGTCTGACATTATTTTGGCGGAAACAAAGGTAAAAGTAGTCGCATCAGAAATGGATGGGTTCACCCCTCCAAACTCTCCAAAATATTGTAAGTCTTGTATGTCGTCTGCGGGTTTAAAAGCCATAGTTGTTTAATTTAAAGTTTTATCAAATTTGAAGCTATTTAGAATTAAAAACAACAACTTTATTTATTTTCAATAAATAAAACTAATTATTAGTATAAATATAGATAATTAATTTATATTTTTGATGTAAACAATTTTTAACCAGAAATTTATTCAAAATGAAATTAGATTCCATAGATACCCAATTATTGAACTTTCTTCAAAAAGATGCAAAACAAACCAATAAAGAGCTGGCGTCCAAGCTTGACATGTCAGTAACAGCTGTTTATGAACGCATCAAGAAACTTGAAAAAGCGGGAGTGATTGATAAATATGTAGCACTGCTTAACAAGCAAAGTGTAGGCAAGGCATTTGTTGCTTTTTGCCATATAAAACTGGTAAAACATTCTCAAGAATTGGTACATCAATTTGAAAAAGAAGTAGCCACAATCGATGAAGTTTTGGAAGCTTACCACCTGAGTGGCGATTATGATTACTTGCTTAAAGTCCACGTAGAAGATATGGCGTCTTTTCGAAAATTTATGGTCAGCAAACTCACAAATATTGACCATATAGGCAGTAACAATAGTATGTTTGTGATTTCTGAGGTAAAACATACCACAGCCGTCAATATTTAGACATCAATTTATTCTTCCATTGAATATATGTTTGTATTTTTGTGTAAATTAAAAACTAAATTATTATGAAATCATATGATGTTGCTATCATAGGATCTGGGCCTGGCGGATATGTCGCTGCCATCCGTTGTGCACAATTAGGCATGAAAACTGCGATTATTGAAAAATATGCAACCTTAGGAGGCACTTGTTTAAATGTTGGGTGTATACCAAGTAAAGCATTGTTGGACTCTTCGCACCATTACGAAGATGCTGTAAAGCATTTTGAAGACCACGGAATTGAAATCCCAGGCGAGATCAAAGTCAACCTCGAAAAAATGATTGGTCGAAAACAAGCTGTTGTCGATCAAACTACAGGTGGGATTGATTTTTTAATGACCAAAAATAAAATTGATGTCTATCATGGTATGGGTGCTTTCAAAGATGCAACTCACATTACTATTAGTGGAGATGCCAATGAAGAAATTGAATCGAAGTATAGCATTATTGCAACAGGTAGTAAGCCAACCACTTTGCCATTTGCAACGGTAGATAAAGAACGTATCATCACTTCTACTGAGGCGTTGAAATTAAAAGAAATTCCAAAACACTTAATCATTATTGGTGGGGGTGTGATTGGATTGGAACTCGGACAAGTTTACAAACGACTAGGATCGGATGTGACAGTGATTGAATATATGGACCGCATCATCCCAACCATGGATGCTGGACTGTCTAAAGAATTAAATAAAGTATTTAGAAAACAAAAATTCAACATTAATGTTTCTCATAAAGTTACGCATGTAGAGCGAAACGAAACTGAGGTAACTGTCAAAGCAGAAAACAAAAAAGGGGAGCTGGTAGAATTTAAAGGTGACTATTGTTTGGTATCTGTGGGACGAAGCCCATTTACGGCAGGCTTAAATGCAAAATCTGCAGGAGTGAAGCTTTCCGATCGTGGACAGGTAGAAGTGAACGGACAGTTACAAACCTCTGCTTCTAATATTTATGCCATTGGAGATGTTGTTAAGGGGGCAATGTTGGCACACAAAGCGGAAGAAGAAGGCGTATTTGTAGCAGAAACAATTGCGGGTCAAAAACCACATATCGATTATAACTTAATTCCTGGGGTCGTTTACACATGGCCAGAAGTTGCTTCTGTTGGAAAAACAGAGGAACAATTGAAGGAGCAGGGCATCGCTTATAAAACAGGGCAATTCCCAATGCGTGCTTTGGGACGTAGCCGTGCGAGTATGGATTTGGATGGATTTGTTAAAATCTTAGCAGATCAAACCACGGATGAAGTTTTGGGAGTTCACATGATTGGGGCACGTTGTGCAGATTTAATTGCCGAAGCAGTTGTAGCCATGGAATTTAGAGCCTCTGCTGAAGATATATCTAGAATGTCACACGCTCACCCAACGTTTGCAGAAGCCATCAAAGAAGCAGCTCTTGCTGCTACTGAAGACCGCGCCTTGCATATTTAAATTAATTAAAATTTATTGTTGAGCCCTCCATATTGGAGGGTTTTTTTTGCTTTTTTTTTTAATATTTTTATTTATGAGTCTTAATAGTTATTAATTTTTATTATATTTAACTAGTTGATTAGTAATGTTTTGACTAATCTTTTAACAAAATAGTTAAACAAAATTAATAATAACAGGTTGGTGGCGTTTTATGGCACCAATGATAATATGCAAATCTAACCTTTTGATTGATTCCCATTTACCATACAAACTACCGGATAAGGCCTTAGTGGAACTAATTGTAAGGTCGCAGGATCCCTTGCTTTTTAAGATTTTGTATGAACGTTATGTTTTAATGGTATTTGATAAATGCTTGAGTTTCTCAAAAAACAGTCAAGAGGCGGAAGATATTTGCCAAGATATTTTTCTAAAATTGTTGATTAAAATTGACAGTTTTAAGGGGGATTCTAAATTTTCAACTTGGTTATACTCCTTTACCTATAATCATTGTGTGAATTATTACCATCGAAATAAGTTTAAGAAATATGAAAAAAATGCGGCAAACATTGAACAAATGAGTGATGAGGTCATAGAACAAGCTAGTGATGAAGATTGTGGTCAATTACATGAATTTGAAAAATTGAATGTAGCCATGGAACTCATCTCTAATGAAGATAAGCAAATTTTAATATCAAAATATCAAGATTTTAAAAGTATCAAAGATTTGATGGAGCTTCATAATGCGGGAGAAAGTGCCATTAAAATGAGATTGAAACGTGCCAAAGAAAAACTCTTAGGTGTTTACAATGTTGTGTATTTTGAAGCAGTGATTTAATCTTTATTTTTTATTCCGTTTGTTGTAATTTTTATCGCCCCTTGTTTGTGGTTTTTTATATTTCTTAGCTATAATAAATTTATAAGAACCTCCTAAATTTTCCTTTGTATTTTTTTCCTTTTTATCGTGAAAAGCGGGGCCTGGTGCATCTTCATCTCTTTGTTTGTGAGGATTGTATGGCTCATTAATTTGTGGACGCTCTTCTTCAATGAGTTCTGTTGAAATTTCGACAACATCAGGGATGTCTAAAGTTTCAATTTTCATTTGCATCAAAGCTTCAATAGCATCTTTAGAATCGGTCTCATCAACTTTTGAAAGCAGGATACTGGTTCCTTTTCGTTTCGCCCGTCCTGTTCGACCAATACGGTGCATATAATTTTCAGGATACTCAGGAGTATCAAAATTGATCACATGCGATACATCGTCAATATCCAATCCACGTGCCATGACATCTGTTGCTACTAAAATTCTATTGAAACCCTCTCTAAATTGTTCAATACTCCGCAATCGGTAGTTCTGGGTTTTGTTGGAATGAATCACACAACAGTCATCTTTAAAAACTTCTTCTAGAGATTCAAAAAGACGGTCCGCCATACGTTTGTTAGACACAAAAATAAGAACACGGTAAAACACATCGCGTTCTTCCATTAAAAACCGAATCAAATTTACTTTTGTATAATAATTAGGAACATCGTAACTAGACTGCATGATATTTTCAAGGGGCGTTCCAGAAAGTGCTACAGAAATACGCTCAGGGCTGGTAAAAAAGTCAGTTATCAAAGCATCCACATCTGTGGTCATCGTTGCCGAAAACATAATATTTTGGCGTCGTTCTGGAAGTAAGTCAAAAATATTGATCAATTGGTGTCTGAAACCCAAATCGAGCATTACATCCACTTCATCAATGACCAGTTTTTGAATACTTTTAAGCTGTAGCACCCGACTCAAAGCCAAGTCATACAAGCGCCCCGGAGTGGCTACAAGAATGTCAATTCCAGCTGCAATTTGTTGTTTTTGAGTGTTGATATTAGTACCACCATAAACACCCAAAACACGGTTGTTTGTATAAATGTTTAAATCATTTAAAGAGTCCACCACCTGAACCACCAATTCTCTGGTAGGGACTAAAATCAAAACACGAGGATTCTCTTGAATTGAATAGGTGAGGTTTCTAACAAGAGGCAAAGAGTAAGCCAATGTTTTACCTGTTCCTGTTTGGGCTATTCCAACCACGTCTTTTCCTGCACAGATGACACTGAAGGCTGCGTCTTGAATAGGAGTGGGTTCAATAAATCCTAAATCCTGAAGCGCATTGCTTAAGGGAGTGGTCAATTTAAAGTCTTCGAAAGATAACATTGGAAATAATTTTGCATCAAAGGTAAGGTATTCTTGTAAAGTGACGATTTATTATTTAGAACTGATTAACTTTGTATTGAAAATAAACAGTCATTGCGAGACCATAAAGAAATTACACTCCGTTCGGTAGAAGGGTTTAAAACTCAGTTATTAGTTTGGGCTCAACAATTTGAAGACATTGTTTGGTTGGATTCTAACCAGTACCTACAACCTCATAGCAGCTACGATTCTATATTAGCAGTGGATGCTTTTACAGGCATCCAGACCGATTCTGTCAATGGGTTTAAAAAATTAAAAGAGTACCAATCCATCACCAACGATTGGGTTTTTGGATATCTTTCTTATGATTTAAAAAATGATACTGAACCCCTAAAATCTCAAAATTATGATGGACTCGATTTTCCAGACCTTTGTTTTTTTCAACCTAAAAAAATATTTTTATTTAAAGACAATGTATTAACAATTAAGTATTTAAATTTTATATCTGATGAGTTTGATACCGATTTAAAATCGATTAAAACGTTTTCAATTCAAAATAATCCCTCCCATAAAAATGACATTCAAATTGATTCTCGTATATCAAAAAAACAGTATATTAATAAGGTAAGTACCCTATTGTCTCATATTCACAGAGGCGATATTTATGAGGCTAATTTTTGTCAAGAATTTTATGCGCATGCAGATTTAAACCCTTTAGAAACGTATTTTAAATTGAATAAGATTGCGAAAACGCCGTTCGCAACCTTTTTTAAAAATGGAGATAAATTTTTACTATCTTCTTCTCCAGAACGGTATCTAAAAAAGAAAGGTTTAGAAATCACATCTCAGCCCATCAAAGGCACCACCAAGCGGTCCGAACATCCAGAGGAAGATGCGGATTTAAAATTTGCTTTAGAAAGTGACCCAAAAGAACGCAGTGAAAACATTATGATTGTAGATTTAGTACGGAATGACCTTTCTAAAATAGCCCAAAAAGGAACTGTAAATGTGACAGAGCTTTGTCAAGTTCATAGCTTTAAGCAAGTTCATCACATGATTTCGACGGTGCAAGCGAAGGCATTGCCATCCATTTCTGCGGTTGATATTATTGCTGCCACTTTTCCCATGGGTAGCATGACAGGGGCTCCAAAAATTTCAGCAATGAAAATTATAGAGAGGCTTGAAGACACCAAAAGAGGGCTTTATTCTGGTGCGGTGGGTTACTTTACACCTGAAGGAGATTTTGATTTTAATGTAGTGATTCGAAGCATATTATACAACGCTTCGAAGTCGTATATTTCATTTTCTGTTGGAAGCGCCATCACCTCAAAAAGTACTCCAGAAAAAGAGTATGAGGAATGTCTTGTGAAAGCAAAAGCAATGCGTAGTGTTTTGGAGAATTAATTTGTAGTTTTGCCCTATGTTAAAAGCATTTAAATGTCTATTAGATAATCGTTTTTCTTTTTTAAAGGAGAGCTCTTTGCTGCTTGCGGTTTCAGGTGGATTAGATAGTATGGTATTGACTAACTTATGCGAAAATTTAGACTTAAATATTTCGATGGCACATTGTAATTTTAAGCTAAGAGGCAATGAAAGTGATGGTGACGAGCGCTTTATTAAAGATTTTTGCAAATCTCATAATTTAGAAATTTTTACAACACATTTTGAAACAGAAACGTTTGCACAAACCAGTAAGCAATCCATCCAAATGGCAGCACGTCAATTGCGTTATGAATGGTTTGAAAGTTTACAAAATCAACAAGGATTTGAATATGTTTTAACAGCCCACCATGCCGATGATAATTTAGAAACGGTTCTCATTAATTTATCACGCGGTACGGGTTTAGAGGGATTGACTGGAATTCCAGAAATTAATGGCTCAATCGTGCGTCCTTTGTTGAAATTTTCGAGAGAGGAAATCCACAGTTACGCCACTCAAGAAAAGATTTCATGGCGTGAAGACAGCTCTAATGAAAGCACCAAATATATGCGTAATAATTTACGTCACACCATCATTCCACATCTGAAAAAATTGAATCCATCCTTTATTGAGAGTTTTCAAACGACTCAAAATCATTTGAAGGATACACAATCTATTTTGGACGATTATATGTTAGAAGTAGAAGACAGGGTTATTGAATCCATTGATGAAGACCAAATTGTATATAATATAGACCAACTTCAAACTTTAAACAATCCAAAAGCGTATTTATATCAGTTGTTAAAAACGTATAATTTTACCGATTGGACACAAATCACAGCGCTTTTAGTAGCGCAATCTGGAAAGCAAATCACATCTTCAACTCATCGATTGCTAAAAAACAGGTCTGAATTGATTTTAAGTCAATTGAATACACCTTCAGAAGTATCAATTTTGATTGAAGCTTCTGAAACAAACGTTTCAATTCTTGGTCAACCTTTTGATTTAAAGCTTGAAGTCACGACTTTTATCGAGTCAACTTTTGAAGAAGATTTGTATTTGGATTTTGAATCTTTAGATTTCCCTTTACGATTGAGTCATTGGAAGGCGGGAGATTATTTTTATCCATCTGGGATGAATGGAAAAAAGAAATTAAGCAAGTATTTTAAAGATGAAAAACTCTCTTTAGTTGATAAAGAAAATACACTTGTTATCTATAGCGGGGAAGCAGTTGTTTGGATTGTTGGCAGGCGTGCAGACCAACGATTTATAGCGAATCAAAACAGTCCTAAATTTTTAAAACTATCAATAGAACAAAATGCCCATAGTTAAAAGTAATTTCAAACCACATTTGAGATTTCGAAGCGGATTTATAGCCACGGTTTATTCGGGGTTGATACGGCGTTTGAAAATCAAGCAATTTAGAGAACGCATCATTCTTAGAGATGATGATTTTATTGATTTGGATTGGAGTTACAGTCCAACCCCTTCAAAATCAGTAATTATCTTATTTCATGGTTTGGAAGGACATGGGCAACGCCCTTATATTACAGGGGCTGCATTGCATTTTAACGAACATAATATCGATGCTATTTGCGTTAATTTCCGCTGTTGTAGTGGCGAATTAAATAAATACTACACTAGTTATCATTCTGGTAAAACCGATGATTTAGAAGACATCATTCAACATGTGATTTCCCTGGGGAAATACGATTCTATTTTCTTGAAAGGCATCAGTCTTGGGGGGAATATTTTATTGAAATATTTAGGGGATGGTACGGTCGTACCGCCACAAGTCAAAGCAGCGATGGCAGTGTCGGTGCCTTGTGATTTATCAGGTTCGGCGAAAGCATTACACGCCTTAAAAAACTTACCTTATCATATCAATTTTAAATGGGGATTGATCAATCGTTTAAAGTTAAAACAGAAACAATTTCCGGAAGCGATTACAAAAGCCAAAATTAGAGCCATCAAAACACTCAATGATTTTGATGAAGTGTACACTTCTAGAGCACATGGTTTTAAAAACGCACAAGATTATTATAAAAAGTGTAGCAGTTTGCAATTTTTGAATGCCATCAAAACACCTGTATTGATTTTAAATGCGCTTAACGATTCCTTTTTATCGGAAGACTGTTTCCCATTCGATGAAGCTAAAAAGAATTCAAATATATTTTTAGAAACGCCAAACCGTGGGGGGCACGTTGGGTTTATCAGTCGGAATGGCTATTATTATAATGAAACACGTGCGTTAGAATTCTTTTTAGAAACTAAGTAAGGTCTTGTAGATTTTATCCATAGGAAAGCCCATCACATTAAAATAAGACCCTTCAATTTTAGTAACACCAATTTGTCCAATCCAATCTTGAATACCGTAAGCACCCGCTTTATCTAGTACTTTAAAGTTATCGATATAATACCATATTTCGACGTCACTCAGTTCTTTAAACGTCACTTTGGTAATTGAATTGATGGTTTTTTGTGATGCTGTAGATTTAAAACACACCGAAGTAATCACTTCATGTGTATGACCACTTAAGGTTTTTAGCATTTCAAAAGCGTCGTTGTTGTCTTTCGGTTTTCCAAGGGCTTTATCTTCAAACCACACAATCGTATCACTTGTAATAAGAATGTCATCCGGTTTCAATTCCTCTACAAACGGCATCGATTTTAGCTGTGCCAAATAATCAGATATTTCAAAATGTCGAAGCCTGTGAGGATATTCTTCTTTCACCGATTTGATTCGGATTTCAAAATCCAGCCCAAGTCCTTTAATCAATTCCTGTCTTCTAGGAGAAGAGGAGGCTAAAATAATGTGTTTGGATTTTAAAAGGTCTGCGAGCATAGTTTATAGATTAATCATACTGAGCATCAAATGTTTTCATCCAATGGCCTTGTACTTTTAGAACTTGCTCTATAATATCACGTGCCGACCCAGCACCTCCATTTTTATGTGAAATATATTTAGAAACCGCTTTCACTTCAGGTACAGCATCTTGTGGGCAAGTGGGAAGTCCTACGAGTTTCATGGATGGTATATCTGGAATATCATCGCCCATATAGACCACGTTTTCGGCTTTCAATTGATGCTTGTCAAACAATTTATTGAGATGCACAACCTTATCATGCGCCCCTAAATTAATCTCTTGAACTCCCAAGCCTTCAAGGCGTTTGCGAACCCCCTCATTTTTTCCACCCGAAATAATGCAAACCAAAAAGCCGGCATCGACCGCCGTTTTTAAGGCAAATCCATCTCTTGTACTCATCTTACGAAGCATTTCTCCTTCCGAAGTAACTAAGACAGAGGAATCGGTGAGGACGCCATCGACATCAAAAATAAATGCTTTAATATCTTTTAAGTATTCTTTATAACTTTTTGAACCCATGTGTGTTTTTTATTGATTGTGTAAGTTGCTCATAAATTGATTGGTATTCGGGGTGACTTTCTAAAGTTCTCAAATGTTGATTGATCGTCACTCGGTCGTTTCGTTTCGCAGGTCCCGTTTGCGCAGCGTAAGGGGACATGAGTTGTACTTTTTTGGCAGTCTCTAAAATTAAGGGTTTTAAAACATCAAAATTAATACTCTTAAAATCGGACAGCTCGTGTGCGATTCTATACAATTGATTGGTGAAATTATTGATAAACACCGCCGATAAATGCAAGGCCTGTCGTTGTTCGGTATTGATCATATAGGAAGGGCTTCCCATCTCAATTGATAATTTTTTAAGAAAACTTGAATCTTCTTTTTCCATTGTTTCAATGCAAAATGGGACGTCTGAAAATGCCACTTCGGAAGCCAATGAAAACGTTTGTAGGGGATAAAAAACACCTCTTCGGTGTTTCATGTCTAAGTGTTTCATAGCCACACTTCCGGAGGTATGGACGACCAGTCGATTTTCAAAAGGGAGTTGTTTGGACAAATCAGAAACTGCTTTATCACTGACAGCAATGATGTAAACATCAGCCATTTTTAAATCCTCTAAATTAGTACACAGTTCAACATCTTTAACAGGCAATTTAATGGTTTTCGGATCTCGACAATACCATTGAACCAAATTCAAATTTTCTGAGGCTTGAACAGCCTTCACTAAGTGAGTTCCTACATTTCCAGCTCCTAAAATTACGACAGATATCATTCAGCTAAAATAAACAAGTAATCGGTCATTTGAAAGTTTAAAGAACCCAATGCCAAATTTTTATTAAAATTACTGTTAAAACCAATTAACATAAATGACTTTTCTTATTAAAATAAGTACCTTTACAGCTCAATAAAATGAGTCAATTTAGGATGCTAAAAAAACTAACAAATATACTTTTCTCTACCCGTTTAACAGGGACATTATTCATTGTTTTTGCCATCGCTATGGCGGTAGGTACCTTTTTAGATCAAGGGCAAAGTACCTCGCCAACGCCGTACTCACGAACGTTGATTTATAATGCGCTATGGTTTGAAGCAATCATGGTCATGTTTATCATCAATTTTGCAGGAAATATTTTTAGATACCGCTTATGGCGAAAAGAAAAATGGGCAACTCTAACGCTTCATTTATCGTTTATATTTATTTTGTTTGGGGCTTTTTTGACGCGTTACCACGGGTTTGAGGGTATGATGTCCATAAGAGAAGGGGCAACTGAAAATACATTTTTATCTCAAAAAACATATTTAACGACTTATATTGATGGTGATTTTGAAATAAATGGTCAACTCCAACGTCGTGTGCACGAAGATGAAGTCGATTTCTCACCTCGCCTTACAAATAAATACACCCTTGAAACCTCTTATGATACAATCCCTGTTACTATTGAATTGGTTGATTTTATTGGAGGTGCAGAAGAAGATATCGTTCCCACCGATGATGGTGAATACTATTTGAAAATTGTAGAAGCGGGCGATGGTGCCCCGCACAACCACTTTCTGAAATTAGGAGAGGTGAGCAGCATTCACAATGTGTTGTATGCATTGAATAAGCCAACGGACGGTGCTATCAATATTACTTATTCAGAAACGGATTTAACCATACAGTCGCCCTATGAAGGGGAGTATATGACCATGGCAACTCGAACTGAAGGTCGTTTAGTAAAAGACAGTATTCAGCCGCTCGTATTACGCTCCCGTTATATTATCGGAAATCAAGCGATTGTATTTCCAAAACCTGTAGTGAAGGGTGCGTTTGATGTCGTAAAAAAATCTAGATTACTCAAAGGGGATGAAGATGGGATTGCCTTAAAAATATCGGCTAATGGCAGTACCAAAACTTTTAAATTACTAGGAGGGAAGGGATCTAACAACCCTTTTAAAGATATTGAAGTAGGCGGCTTAGAATTTAATTTTAAATATGGCTCTAAACTTTTAGATCTCCCTTTTGAAATTAAACTTAATGATTTTATTGCAGAGCGTTATCCTGGCACCGAAAAAAGCTATGCATCTTTTGAAAGTAAAGTCTCTGTTTTGGAGGCTCAAGAAGAAGATTTTGATTTTCGAATTTACATGAATAATATTCTTGACCACCGTGGTTATAAGTTTTTTCAAGCCAGTTTTGATCCTGATGAAAAAGGAACCATTTTATCAGTCAATCATGATTATTGGGGGACTTGGTTTACCTATTTGGGTTATTATTTATTGTACTTTGGTTTGATGGCGATCTTGTTATCAAAACATGCACGCATGGAATCCTTGCGTCGTCAGCTCGATAAAATTAAGAAAAACAAATCTCAATTAACGATGTTGATATTATTTTTCATCTCTTTTAATGGGTTTGCACAAACGACACACGGCTCGGATCATGACAATTTACGTCCAAGCACAATACAGTTGGATTCAATTTTAAACTTGAATATAACACCTGTTAGTGAGACGGATCGTTTTGGGCATTTGGTCATTCAAGATACGGATGGACGGATGAAACCCGTAAATACTTATGCTTCAGAACTTCTTCGGAAATTGAGTAAAAAAGATGTGTACAAAAACTTTGACGCGAATCAAGTATTTTTGTCGATGCAAGAAAGTCCGCAGCTCTGGTACAACGTTCCTATTATTTTCTTAAAAGCAAAAAAAGCAGATACCATTCGGTCCATTCTGGGCTTAGAAAAGACAGCTAAATATGCTGCCTTAGTAGATTTCTTAGATCCTAACTTAAATTATAAATTAGGACCTTATTTGGACGATGCTTACAGTGCACAAGTGCCAACGGCCATTCAAAAAATATTTACAGAAACCGATCAACGCGTGAGTTTGTTGTTCAATACTTTAGAAGGAAGTGTATTGCGTTTATTTCCAATTCCAGATGATGAAAATAATAAGTGGGTCTCTTCAAATGAATTTAGGGAAGGTGCGTATCAGTTACAAGATTCACTTTACGGAAATTTTATCAAAACAGGATTTATGGCGTACATGGCCACCTTGCAAAATGATAAAGTTTTAAAAATAGATTTTTCTAAAAGTCAACAATTATTAGATGCGATTAAGAAAACGCAAATAAAATTCGGTGGGGATACCATGATTTCTGAAGATAAAATTGCGACCGAAATTCTATACAACCGATATGATATTTTCAAAAAGTTATTTGAGTATTATATGTACGCCAGTACTTTAATGTTTTTGTTGTTGATTGTTCAGATTTTTAAAGACCGAAGTAAATACATCAACATTTCTGTTAAAATTTTTAAATACGCTATTTTAGGCTTGTTTGCGCTACATACTGCTGGGCTTATTGCCCGATGGTATATTTCAGGCCACGCTCCTTGGAGTGATGCCTACGAGTCGATGATTTATGTAGCTTGGGCCACCATGGCTTTTGGAGTGATGTTAGGGTTGAAAAGTGATTTAACGTTTGCATCGACTGCCTTTGTGACGGCTATGATTTTGATGATTGCGCATTGGAATTGGATGGATCCTTCTATTGGAAACCTTCAGCCTGTTTTAGACAGTTATTGGTTAATGATTCACGTGGCCATTATTGTAGGAAGTTATGGTCCCTTAACATTAGGGATGATTTTAGGAGTAACCACTTTGTTATTGATGATCTTAACGACTTCTAAAAACAAGGAAAAGATGGCGTTAAACATCAAAGAATTGACCATTGTCAATGAAATGGCTTTGACCGTTGGATTGGTTATGCTCACGATTGGAAATTTCTTAGGAGGTATGTGGGCCAACGAAAGTTGGGGACGCTATTGGGGTTGGGATCCTAAAGAAACATGGGCTCTGATCAGTATTATGATTTATGCGTTTGTAATTCACATGCGTTTGATTCCTGGATTGCGAAGTCGTTTTGGATTTAGTGTAGCTTCTGTTGTTGCTTTTGGTAGTATTATGATGACATATTTTGGAGTAAATTTTTACCTTGCAGGTTTGCATTCATACGCAAAAGATGATCAGGAAATTAGTATTACATACATTGTAACAGCACTTGTTATAATTACACTATTATCTGTATTTGCTTACAGAAAACATCTGAAATATTTCAAGAAATAAACCTAGTCAAAAATAGATTTAATTTTATCGAATTTAATTTCATTATAGTCAGAAACTAGCATGTCGGCTCTGGAATAATCTTGATCTTTAGAATTCGTACTTTTGTAAGCAATACAAAAAATATTGGCTTCTTTTGCAGCGATAATTCCATTGGTAGAATCTTCAATCACAAAACAGTCCGAAAGGGAAACCCTCGCAGCTTTGGCAGCATTGATGAATATTTCGGGATGTGGCTTGGACACTTTTAAATCTGCCCCGCTCAACTTGTCTGTAAAATAAGGATCTAGGTTAAAACGTTTCATGACATTGTTGATGGTAAACATAGATGCTGAGGAAGCGACTACTAAAGTCAATCCGTTGGCGTAGTAATCTTTGATAAGTGTTTCCACACCATCAAGCAGTTGCAGGTCGGGATCTTCAAAGAATAATTTCGTAAAATGCGCCCGTTTGCCCTTTTCTAAAATAATTGGTTCAAGCGTTAAATTAAAGTGCTTACAAAGAAATTCACAGATGCCTCTAGTAGACTGTCCCGTAAAACTTCGATACATCGTATCAGACACTTCGATCCCAACATCTTTAAACATCATTTTATATGCTTTATGGTGTAAAGGTTCGGTATCTACAATGACGCCATCCATATCAAAAAGTACTGCTTTTAACATCCTTATTTTTTTACGAAGATAATAAATAGAGGCAATTAGATTTTAGAAATAAACACAGATTAAATAATAAATTTTTTATACTTTCGACTTAAATATATTACACCAATGAAATTTTTAAAAAAACTTGGACTCACTAACATTTTATTGCTTGCCTTGTGTGCAATCATCATATGTGTTTCCGAATACTTGTTTATGACAGGGGATGAGTTGCATGGTATTTTTGTAGGGATCTGGGCACCAATGCTGTTAGGTCTAATGATATTCTTTAAACTCTTCCGTCTTGACCGCTAACTCCATAGTCCTTTCTTTTTCTATTTTTGTATCTGTATGCGTCGTTATATGGGCGGTTGTTTTAATAAAGCAATTTAATGATATTGACAAGAAATAGTATGACCCTTAATCAATCCTTATGAACTCTAAAAAACAAGGTATAAATACCATCTGTACCCATTCAGGGTCTATTGAAGACAAAACCTTTCAAGGTAGTGTGTCGCCATTGTACATGTCTACTTCTTTTAATTTTATGGATGTTGACACGAAACGGTATCCGCGTTATTTTAACACACCTAATCAAGAACATCTATCAAAAAAAATTGCGGCGCTGGAACATGCAGAAGCAGCCTTGATTTTTGCTTCTGGAATGGCAGCCATTTCAGCAACCCTTTTAACCTTTTTAAAATCAGGCGATCATGCGGTGATTCAAAATGATATTTATGGGGGGACTCGTAATTTTATTGAAGCACATTTTACGAATTACGGAATTGAATATAGCTTTACTAAAGATTTATCTTCAGAGTCATTTGAAGAATGTATTCAATCCAATACCAAGTTAATTTATATAGAAACGCCCTCCAATCCACTAATGAAGTTGGTGGACATCTTTGCGATTGCGAAACTGGCTAAAAGCCGGCAGATTATTACGGCGGCAGATAATACATTTGCATCTCCAATCATTCAAAACCCTATTGATTTAGGAATTGACATTGTGATGCACAGTGCTACTAAATATTTTGGAGGACACAGTGATATTAGTGCAGGTGCTGTTGCATCATCTCAAGTAATTATGGATAAAATCTGGAGTTTAGCTAAAGATTTTGGAGGTAACCTCAGTGATTATACCGTTTGGTTACTTGAAAGAAGTATGAAGACTTTAGGTATTCGTGTGAAAGCACAACAACGCAATGCGAAACGCTTGGCTAAATATTTAGAAAAACATCCTGCTGTGAAAACAGTATTTTACCCGGGATTGAAATCCAACGAGTATCATAGCTTGGCTAAAATTCAGATGAATGGATATGGCGCTATGTTGTCTTTTGAACTTACAGATCAATATGATCCTGAAAAATTCCTAAAGGCCTTAACACTCATCAAGCCCTCTATGAGCTTGGCAGGCGTAGAAAGCACCATGTTATTGCCCGCTAAAACATCACATGCATTACTCTCTGAATTGGATCGTGCGATACAAGGAATTACAGATCAATTGATTCGTTTTTCGGTAGGAATTGAGACTAAAAAAGACTTAATTGAAGATATAAAGCAGGCCATTTCTGCTAGTAACGTTAAAAAATAATAAAATGAAAATTGATATCCTAGCTTTTGGTGCCCATCCAGACGATGTTGAATTGAGTTGTGGCGGTACAATTTTTAAAGAAATACAAAATGGAAAAACCGTTGGAATTATAGATTTAACAAAAGGGGAGTTAGGCACTAGAGGTACTGCTGAGACACGAAAGTTAGAAGCTATCAATGCGGCTGAGATATTAGGGGTATCGTTTAGAGAGAATCTTAATTTTTCGGATGGATTTATAATGAATGATAAAGCCCATCAATTAGAAATTATAAAAAAGATACGCCAATACCGTCCAGAAATTGTGTTGTGTAATGCCGTTGATGACCGTCATACAGACCACGGAAAGGCGAGTAAGCTAGTGAGCGATGCTTGTTTTTTAAGTGGATTGGTGAAAATTGAAACGCATTCTAAAGAAATTAATGATTTACAAGGGCCTTGGCGTCCAAAATCTATTTACCATTACATACAATGGAAAACGCTTCAGCCAGATTTTGTTGTGGATATTAGTTCACAAATCGATCAAAAAATGGCATCGGTTTTAGCCTATGCAACACAATTCTATGATCCTAAGAGCCAGGCTCCTGAAACACCAATTTCCTCAAAAAACTTTGTGAATAGTATACGTTACAGAGCGGCCGATTTAGGGCGTATCGTAGGGGTGGACTACGCCGAAGGATTTAATGTAGAACGCCTTCCTGCAATTGATTCTTTATTTGACTTAAAATAATATAAAAAAGTGTTTGTATAAAACACGAAATACTATACATTTGCAAACGCATTATTTGAATGCCAAACGGTGGTTGTAGCTCAGCTGGTTAGAGCACTGGTTTGTGGTACCA
>Ga0115564_10000553_pt1 | contig 37152 bp, 33 predicted proteins | sample COGITO_mtgs_1105_7_FD_88680 | JGI IMG/M metagenome (GOLD analysis project Ga0115564, IMG submission 88680) | Pelagic marine microbial communities from North Sea - COGITO_mtgs_110523 | ecosystem: Environmental > Aquatic > Marine > Epipelagic | place: Germany:Helgoland, sampling site Kabeltonne...
AGCATTTGCAGCATAAAGTCGCCCTCATCGGCGATCCAGAGAAAATCTGCTTCCAGAAGATCCCGCTCTTGCTGACTAATAGTCTCTTTTAGCGTGCCTGTTTTAAACGCCAAAATACGTTCAAAAAGGGCCTGAAAAGTCATGCCCTGCCAGCTCTGCTGGGGGCAGCGCACCACATCCATATCCGCCAGAGTGCGGTTGAACGCATAGTCTTCGAGATTTGCCTTGCGCTTTAGTCGCGCCAGGCTCCAGCCCTGCTTGCCCTTCATCCACATGGCTTTAAATGCTTTCACATAGTCCGGATCATTGAGGATACCGAGGCGTTCGGCTCGATCTTCAAGGTCGGTTTCATTGAGGCGACGCAGCTCGGGAATCTCTTCCGCGAGAGGGGTTACCGCGCCATCGGACCAGACTTTAAAAGGTGCGCCCAGGGCCTGCATATGGAAATCACCCTGAATTAAACGGGAGTTCAGTATTGTCGCCAAGCGTTTGGCCAGACCGGAGATGCGCCAGTTATTGGCAATATCCAACGCAGCTACCACGGTGGTTCTTAATGGCTTACCGTAGAGTCGACCACTGGTGAGCAAGAAGGTTTTTAAGGTACCAATCACACTGTCTTTGGGTGGCGTCGCCTGCCATACGGCACCGGCTTCGCGCACGACTTGGGCCAGCTGTTTGATCTCGCCATACTTGGCAAACTGGGTGGGAATGGTTTTATCACAGTGGGGCTGTGCCGCCAGATAGTGGAACGGCAGTGCGTCGGTGGAAAAACCCACATAACCCTGCTTTAGGGCGTCACGCAGAGTGCCTTTCATGGTTTCAATTTCAGCAGCGGTTGGATCGCGGCTGACACTGGCGTCAAAGCCCATGGTGTCGATGCGCAACATTGAGTGAGGAAATAACACCGCCACATTGGGGCCTAATTTAAGCGTATCCAAATGGTCTAAATAGTCCTTTGGATTATCCCAGGTACAGTTATCAGCACAGCTGCGTAAAACCGATTTGGGAATATTCTCCACCCGGGCATAGCAGCTGACGATGGGATCATTGGTGCCATCGCGCTGGTTGCCAAAGGCCAATCCCAAGCTGCAGTTAGCGATCACTACCGAGGTAGTGCCGTGGCGGGTGGATTCGGGCAGGCCCGGAGCCACTTCGAGTTCCAAATCATAATGGGTGTGAATATCAAATAGACCCGGCATCAACCACAGACCCTTGGCATCAATCACATTGGCAGCGCTTGCCTGATCGAGGTTTTGACCGCGGGCAACAATGCGCCCTCCGGCAATGGCCACATCTTCAATCACGGCGGCTTCGCCATTGTTAAATACCTTGGCGTTAGTGATTAACGTGTCGAAACTTAAGGCTTCGACTGGCGCGCTATTTGTTTGCAAGCCGGTTTCAAAAGCATCGACTTGAGAGTCTTTGGATTGGTTCATATTGGTTTCTCTTCGGTTAACTAAAAGCACTAGTACCCGGTCAAGGGGCCATCTGGCGCTTAGTTTGTTTAATGCCATGATTGAGCCAACCAGACTCATTGAGATTGCCTGAGGCTTTGCGCAGGGCCCTGAGTATTTGCAGTCGCATGGCCTGCACCTCGCGGTTATCCGGCTCGGCATCCAGCGCCGCCTCGATTAGCAGCAGTGCCTTAATAGCATCCCCTGCGTTTAATGTCTTGTCCGCCAGTGCCACGACTTTTTCCGCACCCCCGGCAAGGGCTACCAGATCGCCATAAATCGACTGGGGGGACTGGGCATACATATTTACGGGATCACCATCGAACCAGCCCATATAGCCTTCATAGATCCCGCGCACCGACCAGGAGACCCAGCCATAGGCTTCACCCACATCCAGTTCGGCGGGCAGTTTAATCTCGCGCATCAGGCTAAACACATCGCGGCCCTGATTCATGCCCTGAACGGTTTGATCATGGACATATTGAATGGCGTCGCGGTAGCGGCCCAGCTCTCGGCGGATATTGGCGTTGCCAAGAATCGGTTCACCGTGACTGGGCAGCAGGATTTCTGGCTGTAGTGCCAGTACCCGATTAATCGACTCAATATAATCCAGCGCCCAGCGTGGCTTGGTGCCGCGCAAGGTATAGATATTGGGGAATGAACGGTAGTACAGGTCGCCGACAAAAGCGGCTTTATACTCAGGCATCCACACTGTCAGGGCATCATAGGTTTCCGCCGGGGTGTGGAGGATTTCAAACTGCTCGCCGCCAAGGGTAAAGTCGAGACGTCGATCGAATAAGGTGTTGGGCAACATATTGACGCCAGCGCTCTGGCTGGTTGTCGAAGATGGCTCGTCCTCTTCAATCAAATCAAAACCAAACTGCGCGCTGTTGCGCTGTATAAACAGCTTGCTCAAACGCTTTTGATAATTGAGAAACTCAACCATATTCTGCTGGGCAATCACCTGAGTCTCAGGCTCTCGCCACAGGGCAACACCACCGGTGTGGTCGCCGTGGCCATGGGTAATAATAATCGAGTGCACCGGGCCATCACTGACCGCGGTTAATAGCTGCTTATGTTTTGGCGCCATAGCTGGCAATGAGGTGTCGATAATGACGTTGCCTGCGTCGGTAACCACCATAAAGGTATTACCAAAGCCGCTGGCCTTGTAGATAACCTGATTTATTTTTTGCGCAACCAGCTGATCACTGCCCTGCTGGAGATGCAGGCTGGGATCCACGCGACCGCTTTTTAGGGCTTCGGGCTCATAGCTGTCGGCAAAGGATAAGGATGGCAAGGTCAAAGGCGCAGCCACTAGAGACATTAGCAACAGCGCGGCTAACCTGTGTTGATGATTGCGATCTAGCACTACCCTACTCCCACCCAGCTATAATTTCTGTATTTATATTTTTTGTGTATTTTAGCGTCTTTTCGCGATTTTTAGGCCATTTTAAACCGATTTTATTAGAACTTAATTATTGCTGCTGCACTTCCCATTGGACAATCAAGTCACTGGTATCCTCCTGCCAAGGATGAAAATCCTCACGGAAGAAATCCTTGTAGGGTGCCCAGGTGCCCTTCAATATGCCCTGCTTACCAAACAAAAAGCGGATTCCTGAGAACCAGACTTTCGGGCTCCACAGCACACCGTCACATTTCAAAATATGGCGCACCCCGTGAAGAATATCCCAGGTCAAAAATAATGTGCTGCGGCGCATGGCGGCGCGACGCATTTTCTCGGTGCCACCGATCGCCCGATAGACATCAAAAGCCACGGCTTTATGTTCCATCTCTTCCACCGAATGCCACTGCCAGAGGTCTCTCATGGCGGGGTCGGCATCGGCAAAGATACCGCTATCTCCCAGGGCTTTTTCAGCTAACACGGCGGTTAAATGTTCCACTGCCACGGTTCCAGCAAGCTGCTCCCGGGCCGGTATATTTTTTTTCACCCAACTCATGCGCCGACGCAGTGGGCCTTCGAGTTTTTCCAGATCATAGCCGCGCAATTCACAGAGCATTTCGTTGTAGCGCTTATGCTCCCGCAGATGCACCGCCTCTTGGCTAAAAAACTGGCGCATCTCTTCCTGCAGTTTGGGATCGGTAATGCGATCGCGGTAGTGGCGCACCGAGTTAATAAAGAACTGCTCGCCGAGAGGAAAGGTGATCGACATGGCATTGAACCAAGCCGTGGCGAAAACATCCTTGCGCATCCAGTCGCCCTTGAGGGCCTCGGCCAGATCATGCTGCCGATTGCGCGGCTGAATGGCCACATCTTCTGGTGTAAACGACTGTGTCTGATCCTTGCTCATGGCAAACTCCCTACATACGTTCAACAATAATCGCTGGCGCCATTCCGCCGCCGGCACACATAGTGATCAGGCCGCGTTTTAGTTGGCGTCGCTCTAATTCATCGACCATGGTGCCAATCAACATGGCACCGGTCGCACCGATGGGATGACCCAGGGCCATAGCGCCGCCGTTAACATTGACGATGTCACGATCCAGCTCCAGATCACGAATAAACTTCTCCGCTACCACGGCAAAGGCTTCATTGATTTCCCAGAGATCGATATCGGCTTTTTCCAGACCTGCTTTGGCCAGCACTCGCTTAGCCGCTGGCACTGGTGCATTGAGCATCAGTGAGGGGCAGTCGCCCATATTACAAAAAGCCAAAACCTTGGCTCGGGGCTTCCAGCCCTGTTTGGTCGCATAATCAGGTGAGGCGAGCAGCACAGCAGCGGCACCATCGACTACACCGGAGGAATTACCGGCATGATGCACATGCTTGATTTTCACATCGGGGTATTTCACTGCCATCAGTTTGGCGTAAGTCGAACCCTCTTCATCCAGCGGCATCTGCGCCAGCTTCTCAAAGGAAGGGTTTAACTGACTGAGGCTTTCACGAGTGGTGCTGGGACGCGGAAATTCATCCTTATCTAGGGCCAGAGTGCCATCGTCGTTATACACCGGCACCAAGCTCTTATCGAAGTGGCCATTGGCGATGGCGTGAGCGGCACGCTCCTGACTGACTGCCGCCAGGCTATCTAAATCTTCTCGAGAAATACCTTCAATAGTGGCGATGGTATCGGCACAGATACCCTGGTGTGACTGACCATACATCTCACGCAAATGCTCATTGCCGGAATCCACAAAGGGCGACATCTCGCCACTGAGCAGACCGTAACCGGACATCATTTCACAGCCACCGGCTACAACTAAGTCTTCCATACCCGACATAATCGACGCCGCAGCCATATTCACTGTGGTAATACCGGAGCCGCAAAAGCGATCAAGAGTCACGCCGCTAGAAGTCACGTCATAACCGGCATCCAGTGCCGACATACGGCCCATATCATTGCCGTTTTGACCGCGCTGAACATTACAGCCCCAGATCACATCGGCGACATCAGCGGTGTTAACGTTATTGCGCTCGGCCAGTGCTTTGAGCACAGTGGAACCCAGTCGCTGGGGATGAATAGTCGTGAGGGCGCCACGGCCCGGCTTGCCAATGCCACGGGGCGTGCGGCAGGCATCGATGATCCATGCTTCAGTCATTAGATGTACCTTTTGTAGAATGCGTTATAAAAACTACTATTAAGAGCACCAAAGTTAGCTGCTTTTGCTTCGGTTTTATTATGTGATAACTTCAGACTATTCCCCATACCATTAGCATGCAAGCTTAGTTGTGACCGATTGGACAGCCAGCAGCGAGCGCAAACTAAAACGGACAGCTGCCGGGCCTATTTAAGTTATTTAAAAATGTATTGTCATTACAGATGCCAATATAATTCTACTGCGTTATACTCGCGAAAAGAGGTTGTGAAAATAGCCTGTAAAAAGAGCCTGACAAAAGCCCGGAGACAGCATGAAAATCCTAAGAACCCCCGACCACTGTTTTGACAATATTCCCGAATATCCTTTCGAGCCCCACTACACAACAGTCAAAACCCACGACGGCAGCGATATTAGAATCCACCATATAGATGAAGGCCCACGAGATGGCCCAGTGATTCTATGCCTGCATGGTCAGCCAGTGTGGAGCTACCTCTATGCACGGATGATCCCCCACTTGGTCAAAGCCGGCATTCGTGTAATCGCGCCCGATCTGCCAGGTTACGGTAAATCCGACAAGCCGGCAGCACGGGAAGATTACAGCTATCAGCGCCAAGTGGATTGGATGAACCAGTGGTTAGTAGCAAATGATTTTACCAACCTGACTTTTTTTGGGCAGGACTGGGGCGGCTTGATTGGCCTGCGCATGGTTGCAGATAATGGCGATCGCTTTGCTCGGGTGGCTATAGGCAATACGGGCTTACCCTACAACCCCCAAGTACCTCCAGAGGTTGTCGAGGAAATCATCGCCTTTAGAAATTCAGAAAAAAGATTAACTCTATTTTCGATGATGAAAGAAGTGAAAAAAATGGGTCGCACAGGAGGCAAAAGGCACGATGGCGCTAGGCTTTTTGCCCATTGGCAGAAGTATACTTGGCAGACGCCCGACGTTCCTGCCGGCATTATTGCCTCTTCCCAAATGGAGAGGCGCAGCCCACTAATTGTAGCTCTAGAATTATTTACCGGCGCAATCGGCTTGAGAAAAATCTCCCCATTCCGTACCCAACTGTCGAAGATCTATGAAGCACCCTTTCCCAGCCCAGAGTATAAAATGGCGGTGCGCGCCATGCCCACTCAGGTGCCCACCATGCCAGAGAAATCCTTGGAAGCGCAGAAAAAGGCCTGGGACTTTTTTGAAACATTTGAGAAACCCTTTTTATGTATCGGCGCCGGCAATGACCCGATCACCGTTGGCTTTGAAAAACCCTTTCTGGAAAAGGTGCCGGGAACCAAGGGCCAGCCCCATGCAACAATTGGTGGAGGTCATTTTCTCCAGTGGGCTAAGGCAGAAGAATTGTCGAAAACTTTAGCTGATTTTATTCTTAAAAATAGTGCAGACTAGCTACAAATTTTAATACGTTTTTGTAGTGGGAGTCAGTCAGTATGAATCAGGCAACTGGAAATGTTTATCAAAACGCTCACAGCGGGCCAGAGCAATGGCGTGAGCGTGGCGAACTTATCGAGTTGCTCGGCCACTCGCTGTTTATTATTGACGAGAGCCCTAGTCAAGGCGCTAACAATAAAGTCCTGCCGACTATTTTACTGCTTCACGGCTTTCCGACCTCCAGCTGGGACTGGCAACCCATGTGGCATGCCCTGGCAAATGACTACCGCTTGATCGCTGTGGATATGCTCGGTTTTGGCTTTTCCGATAAACCTAACAAATATAAATATTCCATTCATGGTCAGGCGGATCTGGTTGAAGCACTGGTAAAAGCCAAACAGCTAAAACAGTTTCATGTGCTAACCCATGATTATGGCGACACTGTTGGTCAAGAACTGCTGGCCCGCCAACTCGAGGGCAGCGGTGCCGGTGAATGGCTGTCCTGCTGTTTTTTAAATGGTGGTCTGTTCCCGGAGACCCATCGTGCACTGCTAACGCAAAAACTATTATTGAGTCCCATCGGCGGGCTGCTCAACCGACTCACTGGTTATGCGAAATTTTGCAGCAACTTTAGCTCGGTGTTTGGCGCCAAGAGCAAACCCTCGGAAGAGGAATTAGAGAATTTTTGGTGGCTAATTAATATTAATGACGGCAAACATATTTTTCACAATCTGATTACCTATATCCGCGATCGTCTAGAGCATCGCGAGCGCTGGGTCTCAGCCATGCAGCAGTCAACTATTCCCCTTGGATTAATCAATGGTTCGGTGGATCCAGTCTCTGGCAACCATATGGTGGCGCGCTACAAAGAATTGAACTGTCGTCTGGATTATCTCGCTGAGCTGCCCGAGATCGGCCACTACCCTCAGGTTGAGGCGCCAGCAGATGTGCTCGGCCACTATCAGAATTTTTTACAGGCGCTGGGCAAGGCTTAATCTAAGCAACAGTGTCGCCAGCTGTCCGTTTATTGGGAATTAACGACCTGTAAAAATACTGCAGTTTTTAAGTCCTCTTGTTGAGCAGAATACGCTTGGAGTAAAGACCGGAAAAGGTTTCTACAACTACCCTCAACCGACCTATCAGCAACCTGAGTTTTATCAGCCAAAGAGAGATTTGGCGCCGATTTACAGCTCACTGGTCGGCGAATTAATGCTTGCCGCGATCCTGATTGCAGAAAAGCAGGTAGCGACCCCAGAGACCATAGATCTGGCCTGGACGGTGGCCACCAGTTTGGATAAGGGACCCTTTGAAATCTTGCATGAAATGGGAGTCGAACAGTTTATGGGAATTTTACAGAGTGAATTTGAGCAGCCATTTCACGATCCATCGGTGGTCGCCATAGCAACAAAGTACGTAGCAGAAGAGCCCCTAAATCTTCGAGTGAATTCCTAATGCGCGCGCTCAGCGCCACAGCAAAATTTGCCTATGGCTGCGGACAGCTAGCCTGGGCGGCCAAAGATACCTGCTTTCAATTCTTCCTGTTTTTTTACTACACCCAACTGCTCGGCCTGGCGCCGAGTCTGGCCGGATTGGCGGCGCTATTGGCCCTGGTATTTGACGGTATTTCCGATCCTATTGTCGGCCAAATCTCGGATAACTTTTCATCGCGAAAATGGGGTCGCCGCCATCCCTTTATGATTGCCACAGTGGTGCCCTTTTGCTTCTCTCTGGTGGCCGTATTTAACCCCCCAGCCGACCTCAGCCAGTTACAGCTATTTGCCTGGTACCTGAGCATGGCGGTAATTGCCCGCACCAGCCTGACCTTTTACACCGTGCCCTATATGGCTCTGGGTGCAGAACTGTCTGAGGATTACAGTGAGCGCACCAGCATTGCGGTGTTTCGCACGATCACCGCCTATGGCGGCGGACTCAGCTTGCAGATGAGCGCTTGGTTTTTGCTTATTCCAATGGCCCTAGCCAGTGGTCATATAGTCGACGGTTATCGCAGCATTGGCCTTATCGCCGCGGGGCTATCTTTCGTCGGCATGCTGGTTGCCATACTCGCCACCAAATCCCTTATCCCACAGCTAGCTCAAGCATCGCCGGTGCAACAACAGCGAGCCTGGTATCTAGCCTTTAGCGATCTGTGGAATTTACTCCATGTGCGCTCCGCTCGAATTCTGATTGGCGGCACATTAATCGGCGCCATTGCTGGCGGTGTTGGCAGCACATTGATACTGCATATCAATAATTTCTTCTATGGTTTTAGCAGCGTGCAAATCGGCATGACCATGATCTGCGTATTTATTTCACTGATTCCCGCGGCCTGGCTTTCACTGGCTGGCGCGCGACGCTTTGGCAAGCCGAAAACTATTGTCTACTTGTCAGTTGCCACCGCAGTGATTGGGCCACTGCCGGCGATCTTACATTTCTATGGCATCATGCCACCCAACGGCACCAATGCATTAGTGCTGGCCATCAGTGGCTTTGTGATTTTGCATCAGGCTTTTGTGATCTCCCACCTCAATCTGATCGGATCAATGCTGCCAGATGTGGCCGATGAAGTGCAGTTAAAATCAGGCATGCGTCAGGAGGGTATTTTAAATTCGGCGATGATGTTCACCTCTAAGGTGACCTTTGGCATTGGCGCCTTTATCGCTGGCTTAACCGTTGAGTTTGTCGGCTTTGACCGGGTTTCCACCATTGCCGATGTCACCCCGGATATGCTCAGCCGCCTGGCCTTATATGTTGGTCCCGGGTTATCTGTTATTGTGCTGATATCGGCCTATATCTTTTCTCACTACGATATCGACGCTAAGCGTCATGGCCAGATTCGCGCTGACCTGGAAGCCTCAGCACCATCAGCCACATAAAGGCAGTGACCGTTGTTTCATCTCTTTTTACACTTTGCAGTGCCGGCTTTATTGGTCGGGCTACTAACGCTTAATCCAAGAGCCCGTGAACAATGGCTTGGCGGCCAGTGGCAGTTCGCCTATTTTATTCTTATGGCCACCATGCTGGTGGATATCGACCATCTGCTGGCCAACCCGATCTACGACCCCAACCGCTGCAGCATTGGCTTTCATCCGCTGCATCAGCTGTGGTTTATCGGGCTTTATCTGCTGCTGTGTTTTATTCCGAAGACGCGACTGATTGGCCTTGGCCTGACAATCCATATGGTCCTCGACAGTATCGACTGCCAGGTGACCAATGGTATTTGGATTAATTAAGCTTTTATAGAAGAGCCTCTTATAAAAAAGTAAACTTAGCCAAGAAAATCGCCCCTAAAAACCAAGCACCCAGAGTGATATCCGAACGCTTTCCGGCAAACAACTTAACCGCCACATAGGTGATAAAACCCAGCGCTATACCATTGGCAATAGAGAACGACAGCGGAATCATCACGATAGTCACCAGTGCCGGCAACACCTCACTCATATCGGACCAGTCCAACGCTTCCATACCGCAGAGCATCAGAATGGCCACATAGATCAGCGCACCCGCGGTGGCATAGGCTGGCACGACTGCCGCCAGAGGCGAGAAGAAGATCGCCAATAAAAATAAGCTGCCTACTACAACCGCAGTAAGACCGGTTCGACCACCGGCTTCAACACCAGCGGAGCTTTCCACATAGCTTGTCACCGGCGCACAGCCAAAAAAAGCACCCACTGCACTGGCGCTACTGTCGGCGTTAAGGGCGCGATCAATATTCTGCACATTGCCCTGCTTGTCGATCAAACCGCTGCGACTGGCAACACCCAGCAGGGTGCCGGCGGTATCAAATAGATTCACAAACAAAAAGGCAATAATCACACTGATCATGGCCACATCAAATGCACCCACTATATCCAACTGCATAAAGGTCGGCGCCAGGCTCGGGGGCGCTGCAACCAAGCCGTTAATTTGCACCAGCCCCATAAACGCAGCAATGCTGGTGATACCGAGAATGCCAATAATAATCGCCCCCGGCACTTTGCGAATCGATAGAATCGCGATCACCAGAAAACTCATAGCAGCCAGAAGGGTTTCAATTTTTTTCAGGTCACCCAGGGAAAGGTAAGTGGCGTCATTGGAAACAATGATACCGCCCTTCGTAAGGCCGATAAAACCCACAAAGAGGCCAACACCGGCACCCATGGCGATACGCATATTCAGTGGAATACTGTCCATCATCCACCGGCGCAGACGGGTGACACTCATAATCACAAACAGCACACCGGCGATAAACACCGCACCCAGTGCAATCTGCCAGCTGTAACCCATTTCGCCTACCACGGTATAGGTGAAGAACGCATTGAGTCCCATGCCCGGCGCCAGACCAACCGGCCAGTTGGCATAGAAGCCCATAATGTAGCAGGCCAGTGCCGCAGCTAAACAGGTGCCAACAAAAGCAGCGCCGTGGTCCATGCCGCTCATTGCCATCATCTGCGGATTAACAAAGATGATGTAGACCATGGTGATAAAGGTGGTGACACCGGCAATCAACTCAGTACCTGCCGTGGTGCCCTTGGCGCGAAGTTGAAATAGTCGATCTAGCAATGCGTTCATAGGTTTTTATCCGTCTTGTTTTATATTTTTTAGCGATCTTGTATTGGGGACCTTTTATTAGGGACCTTTTTATTAGAGATATTGGGCAAATTCTGGCTCAATCATAAAGCAACCCATAGCGGCATAGCCAGCGACGAAAAAATCACCGGCCCAGGGTTATTGTCGAAACAGTTGGCAAGCGAATTGCACTGTATACATAGAGTATTAATAATCACATTAAAAACAATTAATCGGCACCATTTTGATCAAAAATGGTGCAAAATGCGTAGCTAAACTTTTCCTGCGAACCAAAATCGCCCATCAACCTTAAAATATTGAATAATTTTCTATTCAGGAGTCAGAATGAAATATCCCCGCCTTCCTCTGAAAGCGCTTTCATTGGCAATATCAACTGCCTTATGTGGCAGTGCTTTTGCTCAAAACACCGACCTCATTTTTGAAGAGGTTATGGTCACCGCTGAAAAGCGTAGCGAGAGCCTGCAAGATTTGTCTCAAGCGATTACTGTTTTAGGTGGCGCGGATTTAGATAACCGCCAGATCGCCTCGTTTGTTGACCTCAGCGCCATCGCACCTGGCGTCAATATTGCTAAAAACGAAGGTTTCAAAACTGTTATCACTATTCGTGGTGTAGGCAACGAAGCCAACCAGAACGCCATTGCTAACCCCTCTGTCTCCTACCATCTAGATGGCATTTACGTGGCATCGCCCTTTGCTCTGCAAACGGATTTTCTCGACCTCGAGCGCATTGAAGTATTGCGCGGCCCCCAGGGCACACTGTTCGGTCAGAACTCCACTGGCGGCGCAATTAATGTGATCACTACTGCACCCTCTATAGATAGCAGCTTCGGCAAGGCCGACCTGACTCTGGGTGATTATGGGTTGGTTAAAGCTCGTGCAGCATACAACCTGCCACTCAGTGACACATTGGCTATCCGTGCATCGGTTATTTCCAATAAGCGCGATGGCTTTACTGACAACTTAACTCTGGGCCAGGATCTCGATGATGCCAACAGTATGTCGGCTCGTGTTCGTGTGCTCTATGAGCCCAGCGATGACTTCCGCGCTAACTTTACCGCACAATACTTTGATGAAGATCGCAACGGCGCTGCACAGAAAGGCCTGCTCGATCCCACTCCAGGGGCACGTAAGCTGCGCCAGGATTCTCGCGCCGATTATGAGCTGACCTCCGAGCTCTACAGTGCAGTATTGGAATGGGATTTTGAGTCGTTTACATTGAAGTCATTGACCAGCTACCAGAATGATGACGTGCTGATCAATCGCGATAACGATCGTAATGACCTTGCAGTACTAGCCCCATTCGCTCAGCTGCCAAGCGTCTATACTCCCGAAACGAACAAGCAAACCACCATCACTCAGGAAATTAACCTGGTGTCAGTGGATCCGCTGTTCGGAAAATTGGATTGGGTAGCAGGTCTGTTCTATCTGGACACAGAAGTAGAGATCAGCATTCTCGAATTACTAGACTTTAACTTCAACGGCACCTTTGACCCCTTCACTCTGGATCAAGTCTTTTCCTATGACGACGATGCTGAGATCGGTTTTATCTCTGACTCCAAGCCTGAGCGCGATTCCACCTCTATCTATGGTCAGGGTACCTGGAACTTCAACGACGAGTGGCGTGCAGTGTTCGGTATGCGCTACACAGAAGATGAAGTCTATAGTGCGGTAACCAATTTCTATGGCCGTTCAGGCACAGATATTATCGAGATGAGCAGTGAGAAGGTCACTGGACGTTTTGTTGTTGAGCATGATTTTAACGAAAGCACTATGGCCTATGGTTCTTATACTCGCGGCTTTAAGCCCGGTGGTTCAAACCTGACTTACGGTCTTGAGTCCGATGTTGCGCCGGTTGTTGTTCTGCCAACCTTTGACGAAGAGATCGTCGACGCCTACGAAGTGGGTCTAAAAACTGATCTGGCCGATGGCCGCGTGCGTTTGAACACCGCAGCCTTCTACTACAACTACGAAGGACTGCAGTATCAGGCAACTGATCCAGAAGTCTTCCAGGGCGGTGTGGGCAATATTCCAAAATCAGAAATTTTTGGTGCCGAGCTTGAGCTGTCAGCTTTCTTGTCTGAGTCACTGATTCTCGATGTACGCCTGGCATGGTTGGAAACTGAAATCACGAGTGATCATCTGGCACTGGACAATGTACAATCAGAAGCCGCAGGCAATGCCTTGATAGGTCAGGGCTTCAACCTGTTCAGCGATGAAATTCAGATAGCCCGCTCCGCTGCAGTGCAAAATGTTAACGGCAATGACCTCGCCAAAACGCCGAAATTTACCGGTAATGTGGCACTCAACTGGAACACTGAAATCGCCTCTTGGGGTGAAGTGAACAGCAGCCTGCAGTACACCTACAGAGGTGAATTTAAGCATCGTATTTTCAATAACGATGCCACTGATATTGTGCCCAGCTACAGCGTGATTGATTTAGTTGTTGGCCTGCGTCCAGAGGGACAAGACTGGCGCGTTGAGCTGATCGGTAAAAACCTGACTGACGAGGCTGGCATCAATGCCCGCTTTACCGATGTCTTTGGTGTTGGCGCAACTGGCGATGAGCTGATTGGTCCACGTCAGGTTATGGCACGTTTCTCTATGGATTTCTAAGTCCAAGTAACTGGTTACAAACAGTCAGAAAAACCCAGATTATTTATTAGTCTGGGTTTTTTATAAACGGGATAATTACAGAGTCCTAACAGCTGATTATGCTAATATCCCAGGCTAACTGGTTAAACAATTTTGGATCCACCTCTAATGTCAAAACGCTATATTCAAGCCCAACAACTTCTGGAAGATTCCTACCAACTGGCCTGGCAAGTTTTTGAAAGCGGCTATAGGCCCAACTATATAGTGGGTGTTTGGCGCGGCGGCGCACCAGTGGGTATTGCCGTTCAGGAATTTCTCGATGTCCTGGGCATAGAGTCAGATCATATTGCCATTCGCACTTCTTCTTACAGCCGAGAGGGAGAGCGCAGCAAAACCGTTCATGTCCACGGACTGAGCTATATTATTCGCCAGCTTGAAGCGGAGGACTCACTGCTAATAGTTGACGATGTCCATGACACCGGGCTGTCTATCCAACAGGCCATAGTGGATCTAAAGAGCGCCTGTAAGAAAAACACGCCGCAGATTCGCATCGCCACGCCCTACTACAAACCCAATAACAACAAGACTGACGGCCCACCGGATTACTATATCCACGAGACTGAAGAGTGGTTGGTATTCCCCCATGAGCTGCATGGTTTAAGTGCCGATGAAATTCGTCAGCACAAACCTGAACTGGCAAAGCTAATTGATAAGATGGCGCCTTTAATTAAAGGCTAACCTTAAAAGCGCGATTTAGTTCCAATCTCTATCAGGCCTGCCTGATAGAGATCCTGTTCCTGCGGACTCCAGGCCCATCTCGAAACAGTATTTTTAGTTAACCGCATTTCTAATAAACCCATTTCTACTTGATCAGGCCTATCGAATGGCACTGTTATTGCAATGCTAATAGTCTGTTAAAGTCATCGAGCCTGCTTATGGTGACAATGATGACATTCGCACAAATTTCAATTTTACGAACTCGGTAGCGTTGCCTAATACATTTGTTTCAAGTGTAAATGGACAATTCACGTTGTTGTATAACTTTTTACAGGATAGATCGTCACTAGCATCGGTTGACAAAGATGGAGATGGTAATTCGGATTACGATGTTCTTGAAGAAGTTCATATATTTTGGAGCCATTAAAGATAGCCGAAGCCCCTGCTATTGTAGGGGCTTCAATTTTTAGCCTTTGCGCCTAGTTAGCCGCAAAGGCTAAAGCAATGTTGACACGGGTGTTTCTCTCTCTTGTTTAAAAAACACTACATTTGGGTATTTTAGATACCGGTATAGCCAATAACATAAACGGCATCTTTTAGAAGTTGCAATATCATGAATTGAGGTTTATTGGACGTGATGATATATTAATGTATATCATATAATGCTGGGTAATATAGAAAAGTAGATCAAAATGACGTATTTAAACGATCAGACAGTCAAGAGCCTACGTGAGGCTCGCCAGAGAAAGGGGTTTAGCCAGCGAGAGCTAAGCGCTAAGTCTGGTGTGCCGCAAAGCCATATTTCCAAGATAGAGAGTGGAGCGGTGGATTTGCGGGTGTCTAGTTTGGTCGCTCTGGCGCGTGTTTTGGATTTAGAGCTTGAGCTTGTTCCGAAGAAGACCGTTCCCGCCGTGAAATCTATCGTGCGTAGTAGCAATCTTCGTAATTCACTGGCACATGGTAACCCAGCCGAAGACGTTAAGGCGTCTTTGCCAGCTTATAGTTTAGATGGAGGCGACGATGAGTAGTAATGTCTCAACCCTCAATGTTTTTCTCTATGATGAGCTGGTCGGCACCATTACCAATGTGGGAAATGATCGCTCTTTGTTCGCGTTGACACCAGATTATATTGAGAATGCTGACCGCTCGACATTAAGCCTTGGTTTTAAAGATTCGCTCGGTGAATTGATTACGGACTTTAAACCCACCAATACACAACTTATGCCATTCTTCTCAAACCTCTTACCAGAGGATGAGATGCGTAGATATTTGGCTGAGAGAGCGAATGTTAATCCTGAGCGCGAGTTCTTCTTGCTCTGGGTGTTGGGTCAAGATTTATCAGGGGCGATTACCGTCAAGCCCGCTGATGGGGAAGAGCTTCCACCGAGTATAAGTGACCCAGTTGATGGAGGCGAAGAAAACAAAGATGGTGCGATGCGTTTTTCTTTGGCGAGTTCAGCTAAAATTCTCCGCCGTTCAAAGTGCCTCAGGAGGATTGACGATTCCTGCTAGCGGTATGGGCGGATCATGGATTGTAAAGCTGCCCTCAAGTAAGTTTGAGGGCGTGCCTGAAAATGAGTTTTCCATGATGGAGCTAGCTCGAAAAATCGGCATGGATGTTCCTGAAACACAATTACTCAATATTGGCGATATTGAAAATATCCCTGATGGGATTGGGCAGTTTGGAAATAGCGCCTTCGCGATCAAACGGTTCGACCGAATAGACGGCAGTGGTTCTGTTCATATTGAAGATTTTGCGCAAGTGTTTGGTGTCTATCCACATGATAAATACAAAAAAGCCAGTATGCGCAATATTGCAGAAGTTATAGGGATCGAAGGGCAAGAAGACGATATCGCTGAGTTTACCCGCAGGCTCGTATTTAACACGCTCATAGGTAATGCGGATATGCATTTAAAGAACTGGTCGCTCATCTATAACGACAAGCGTTCAGCCTCAATTGCGCCAGCTTATGATTTTGTTTCAACAATTCCCTATATTGCGGATAAGGAAGCCGCTTTGAAAGTCAGCAGGAGCAAGAAGTTTGCTGACTTCACCATGGATGAACTGTCTCATTTGGCGGCAAGGGCACGGTTGCCAGAAAAGCTAGTATTGGATACGGCAAGTGAAACAGTAGAGCTTTTCCATGAAAAGTGGCAAAGCGAAAAAACCAATCTGGCGCTTAATGGCGACGTGATTGAAGCAATCCACAAGCATCTGGAAGATATTCCGATTGCTAAAAAAAAGTAAAAAACTAATGGGTACAAAATAGTCGGCGTTTGGCGCCGCGGCGCACCAGTGGGAATCGCCGTGCAGGAATTTCTCGATGTCCTGGGCATAGAGTCAGATCATATTGCCATTCGCACTTCTTCCTACAGCCGAGAGGGAGAGCGCAGCAAAACCGTTCATGTCCACGGACTGAGCTATATTATTCGCCAGCTGGAAGCGGAAGACTCACTGCTGATCGTCGACGATGTCCATGACACTAGGCTGTCTATTCAGCAAGCGATCGTCGATCTAAAGCGCGCCTGTAAGAAGAACACTCCGCAGATTCGAATCGCCACGCCCTACTACAAACCCAATAACAGCAAGACTGACGGCCCACCGGATTACTATATTCACGAAACTGAAGAGTGGCTGATATTCCCTCATGAACTGCATGGTTTAAGTGCCGATGAAATTCGTCAACACAAACCTGAACTGGCAAAGCTAATTGATAAGATGGCGCCTTTAATCAAAGGTTAATAGTCAATACACCATCTTTGCTCAAAACTCTCGTTGATCAAACCTGTTGACCACCGTCAATGAGTGGCACCGTTATTGCACTGCTATAAGAGTGTTAAATAAATTGGGCCAATTAGACAATGAGCAACCCCTGTGCGGAACCAGCCGCTCCTGAACAAAAGCCTAGCGGCGGCTGGCTGGCCGAGCTCGAACTAGACTATGCCATTCGCCGTGAAAAAACCTGTCTGGTGCGCAAAAAACAGCGTGGCCCCCTGACCCTCCAGCGCCCCTTCTACCCCGAGGGCGATATCTGTCACAGCTATATCCTTCACCCTCCCGGAGGCGTGGTAGGTGGCGACACCCTTGAGATAAAACTCCAAGCTGCAGACAATTCTCACTGCTTGATCACCACCCCCGGCGCAACCAAGTTCTACAAATCCAAGAGCGACCTGGTCAGTCACCAGACACAGAAAATCAGCGTCGCCAAAGGTGCGGTGGTGGAGTGGCTACCGCAACAAAATATTTTCTTTCCCGGTGCCCGGTCCATTTTAAAGACGCAAATTGATATTGCACCAGAAGGGCGTTTTATCGGCTGGGAAGTGCACTGTTTTGGACGCCCGGCCAATAGTGAAATCTTCGATCAGGGCACTATCACCAGCAGTACCGAGATTCGATTAGATGGTGAACTGCGTTTAGTGGAACAACTCTGCACTCAAGACAGCGCACTGATCATGTCACCCAGCGGTCTGCGCGGAATGCCCATGCAGGGTAGCCTTATTGCAGCACCCTGTAGCCAGGCAGAAAGGGATCAACTGGAACACATATTGCATTGCTATCAATACTCGGATTCGATCGGCCTCACTCTGGTTGACGACATTCTGATCCTCAGGGTATTGGGCACTCAAATCGAGCCGATACTAAATATTTTTACCCAGATGTGGACGCAGTTGCGCAGTGAATGGTTGCATAAACCGGCCTGCTCGCCACGCATCTGGGCCACCTGAAGGGTGAACTGATCATGGAATTAACCCCCCGCGAAAAAGATAAGTTGATGTTATTTACCGCCTCGCTTTTAGCCGAACGACGCAAGGCCCGCGGTTTAAAACTCAACTACCCGGAAGCCATCGCCTTTATCAGTGGCGCGATTCTCGAAGGCGCTCGCGATGGCCGCACCGTGGCTGAATTGATGGACTTTGGCCGCACATTACTCAGCGCCGACGAGGTTATGGACGGCGTGCCGGAAATGATTCACGACGTGCAGGTGGAAGCTACTTTCCCCGACGGCACCAAGCTTGTCACTGTTCACAACCCGATTGTCTAGGAGCCAACCATGATCCCCGGAGAATTTAAAACTGCCCCTGGCGATATCGAGCTCAATGCGGGGCGCAACCTAGTCATTATCTCAGTGGCCAATATTGGTGATCGACCGATTCAAATCGGCTCCCACTATCATTTCTATGAGGTCAATGACGCATTGATTTTCGAGCGTGAAACCACCCTCGGTTACCGACTCAATATTGCCTCGGGCACCGCAGTCCGCTTTGAGCCGGGGCAGGAGCGCACCATTGAATTAGTCGAGTATGGCGGCGCTGGGCATATCTATGGGTTTCAGGGAAAAGTGATGGGCTCGATAGAGCAGATCAAAGCCGAACAGGCTACCAACAAAGGCCAGGAGTAAAGCATGCCAAGATCTATTTCAAGACAGGCCTATGCCGAAATGTTCGGTCCCACCACCGGTGACAAGGTTCGCCTAGCGGATACCGAACTCTGGCTAGAGGTGGAAAAAGACTTCACCCTCTACGGCGACGAAGTTAAATTTGGCGGCGGCAAAGTGATTCGCGACGGCATGGGCCAGAGCCAGCGACCCAGTGCAGAGACCGTGGACCTAGTGATTACCAACGCACTAATTATCGACCACTGGGGCATAGTTAAAGCCGATGTGGGGATTAAAAACGGACGCATTGCGGCCATAGGTAAAGCAGGCAATCCCGACACCCAGAGCGGCGTCGATATTATTATTGGTGCCGGCACCGAAGTGCTCGCCGGTGAGGGCCATATTCTCACCGCCGGTGGTGTCGACTCCCACATTCACTTTATCTGCCCCCAGCAAATTGACGAGGCACTGATGTCCGGTGTCACCACCATGCTCGGCGGCGGCACTGGCCCCGCCACTGGCACCAATGCCACAACCTGCACTCCGGGACCCTGGAATATCCACCGTATGCTCGAAGCTGCGGACACAGCGCCCATGAATATTGGCCTGATGGGCAAGGGCAATGCCAGCCAGGCAGAACCCATAAGAGAGCAGGTTGAAGCTGGGGTAATGGGCTTAAAACTGCACGAAGATTGGGGCACTACACCGGCCTCAATTAATGAATGTTTAAACGTTGCCGAGGAAACCGATGTGCAGGTGGCGATTCACACCGACACCCTCAATGAATCCGGTTTTGTCGAAGCTACATTAGCGGCCATAAACGGTCGCACCATCCACACCTATCACACCGAAGGAGCTGGCGGCGGTCATGCCCCGGATATTATCAAGGCCTGCGGTGAACTCAATATCCTGCCCTCCTCGACTAATCCAACAAGGCCCTACACCATCAATACGGTGGATGAGCATTTGGATATGCTGATGGTCTGCCACCATTTGGATCCCAATATTGCCGAAGATGTGGCCTTTGCCGAATCGCGCATTCGCCGGGAGACCATTGCCGCGGAAGATATTCTCCATGACCTAGGCGCATTTTCTATGATCGCCTCGGACTCCCAGGCCATGGGCCGGGTCGGTGAAGTGATTATCAGAACCTGGCAGACCGCCCACAAAATGAAAGTCCAGCGCGGTCCATTGGCCCAAGATAGCAGCGCCAATGACAATAATCGCATTAAGCGCTATATCGCCAAATACACCATCAACCCGGCCATTGCTCATGGTATTTCCCACGAAGTGGGCTCCATTGAAACCGGCAAGCTGGCGGACTTGGTGCTTTGGAAACCGGCCTTTTTTGGCACCAAGCCGGCAATTATTATTAAGGGCGGCATGATCGCGGCGGCACCTATGGGTGATCCCAATGCCTCGATTCCAACACCCCAACCGGTGCACTACAGATCCATGTTTGGTTCTATGGGTCGCGCCAGTAATAACACCTCTATGCTGTTTCTTTCCGGTGCCGCAGTGGCCGGCGGCATTCCCGAACAGCTGGGTTTACGCAGCTTGATTGGCACAGTGAAAAACTGCCGCAATGTCACCAAAAATGACATGTTGCTGAATAGCTATCAACCGACGATAGAAGTGGATTCACAGACCTATGAAGTACGTGCTGACGGCCAGTTATTGGTCTGCGAACCGGCCACCGAGCTGCCCATGGCGCAGCGCTATTTTCTGTTTTAACTGCAGGCTTATTTGATGATTCGCATTACTAGTATTTTAGAAAACTCTTCAGCTCATGACACGACATTGAGTCTGCCGATTAGAGAACGTACCAAGAGTCGCATCAAAGTGACTCTGGATGATGGTCGCGAGGCCGGGCTATTTTTACCTCGCGGTGAAGTACTCCGCGGCGGTGATTTGGTGCAGAGCGATGAGGGCCTGGTGGTACAGATTAATGCCGCACCTGAAACGGTTTCAACAGTCACCAGCGACAGTGCCCACGCCCTGGCACGAGCCAGTTATCACCTGGGCAACCGCCATGTGCCGCTGCAGATTGAAGCTGGGTTTTTGCGTTACCAACACGACCATGTTCTAGACGATATGGTGATTGGCCTGGGTCTCTCTGTTGCCGTTGAAGAGGCGCCTTTTGAGCCTGAGGCGGGTGCCTATAAAAACGCTCCCGCCAGTCATGGCCATCACCATGATCACTGATTATTACAGGCTTAGCATTACTCGCTAGCCATTACTCGCTTATCATTTTAAGGAACTTCCAATGACCAAACTTTTTAGCCGACTCACTCTGGGTACTGCACTGATATTCGGACAGTCCGCCGCTCAAGCCCACAGTCCTGACGGCAGCGTAATCTCAGTTTTACACCTTATATCAGCACCGGATCATTTGGGCTTGGTAGTTTTTGCCATGCTGCTTTTGGCTACCATCGCATCACGTTTGCTGGAGCGTCGAAAAACCCGCGCGATTAAAATTAGCGTAGAAGATTAGAGCCCCCGTAAGTGTCTACTGAGCTGTTAGACAACTCGCTCTCTGAGCTCCGTCTTTTCCAACTGATTAGCCCCTCTCTCCCTGTGGGCGGCTTTACCTATTCCCAAGGTTTGGAATGGGCCATTGAAGCTCAGTGGGTCACTGACAAGCCAAGCTTAAAAGACTGGCTGCAGAGCATTCTCGGCGCCAGTGTTGCGACCCTTGAGCTGCCAGTTTTGATCCGCCTGCTAAACGGCTTTAATCAGGCTGATGAAGCCAGTGTTGTGCACTGGACTCAGTGGCTAATTGCCTGTCGTGAAACCATGGAGCTGCGCAAAGAAGAGCGTCAGCGCGGCGCGGCGCTGGCCCGGCTGTTACCCAGCCTCGATATTCAGATTCCAGCTCACCTGGCGACCACAGTGGCCAGCTGCCAACTCACGGGCATTGCCTTGGCTGCCAGCCAGTGGGGTATAGAGTGTCAGCAACTGTGCCGCGGTTACTGTTGGAGCTGGCTGGAAAACAATGTGGTGGCTGGCGTGAAACTGATTCCCCTGGGCCAAACCCACGGCCAGCAGATCATGCTCGACATGGCGAAAACCATTCCCGCTGCGGTGACTCGGGCCATGGGCACCGACGACAAAGATATTCGCAGTTCAACACCGGCTATGGCGATTGCCAGCAGCCGCCATGAAACACAATACACTCGACTATTTCGATCTTAAATAGGACTTATCCATGACTGACTTATCTAAAATCACCTCGGCAGCCCCCCTGCGCATTGGCGTCGGCGGCCCCGTGGGTTCAGGCAAAACCGCTCTGCTTGAAGCGCTGTGTAAAACCATGCGTGATACCTACAATCTCGCCGTGGTAACCAATGATATCTACACCCAGGAAGATGCGATTATTTTGACTCGCGCTGAGGCCTTGGCGGCGGACCGTATTATCGGCGTCGAAACCGGCGGCTGTCCCCACACGGCAATTCGTGAGGATGCGTCGATGAACCTTGCGGCAGTGGAAGAGATGAGCCAGCGTCATGCGGGGTTGGATTTAATCTTTATTGAAAGTGGCGGCGATAATTTGAGCGCCACCTTTAGTCCTGAATTGGCAGATTTGACGATCTATGTGATCGACGTTGCTGCCGGAGAAAAAATTCCCCGCAAAGGCGGTCCGGGCATTACTAAAGCGGATTTATTGGTGATTAATAAAATTGATCTAGCACCCTATGTGGGAGCCAATCTGGATATTATGGATAGCGATACCAAACGTATGCGCCCTACCAGTCCCTATGTGTTTACTAACCTACACAAGCATACGGGTCTGCAGGTGATTATCGACTTTATTGTGGATAAGGGAATGTTGGCGGCTTAAAGTTTCTGAGATTTAACGTAAAAATAATTAGTTGCCCTGATGATAAGGGCAACTAATATTCTTTTCTAACTAGTGACTAATCATCCAAGGCCGCATTGAGGGGAACATCTTGTTGCCTTCAGCGGTATAGAAAAGATTGGATTTCTTACCTGAACTGCAACCGCAGTCCGATGCATGTTTCTTATCGTTTGTACGTCTATCCAAGGTCGAGATAATCGGCTCATGCTGTGCTTTTTCATTGCGCTCCATGGCCTGTTTTGTCTCTTTCATCATCGACACTATATGCGGCGGCAGGGCCAGTATTCGCGGCGAGACCACCCCACATTGGGGGCAGTCAACTGGCGATTCCATATTAGCGATGGTGGTGAGTTCAGAGAACACACCATGTTTTTGGCACTTGTAATCGTATAAAGGCATGGCTTACATCTCCATAATTTAAAATCTACTTAATAAAAAGCGACTTAATAAAAAGCGAATTAATCTACATCCGGCGCTTTAGGAATATCATTAGCCGCACCATCAACAGAGATAATCGGACCTTTGGCATTCGGCTGCATATCAAAGTCGAAGATATCCGTCGGCAACCAGAGGGTCGCACAGGCATTGGGAATATCGACCACACCACTAATATGACCCTGCACTGGCGCACAGCCAAGAATCGCGTAGGCCTGAGCTTTGGTGTAACCAAACTTGGTCATATAGTTAATCGCATTTAAACAGGCCTGACGGTAGGCAACATGCACATCCAGATAGTGCTGGCCGCCGCTCTCATCAACCGAGATACCTTCAAAGATCAGGTAGTCGTCATACTTGGGAACCATTGGGCTTGGCTTAAAGATTGGGTTCTTAACGCCGTACTGAACCATGCCGTCTTTGATCAGGTTGACGCGCATATGAATCCAACCGGCCATTTCGATTGCGCCACAAAAAGTGATTTCACCGTCGCCCTGACTAAAGTGCAAATCACCCACAGAGAGGCCAGCGCCGTCTTGATAAACTGGGAAGTAAACCGTTGATCCACGGGTCAAATCTTTAATATCACAGTTACCACCGTGCTCGCGGGGCGGCACTGTACGTGCGCCTTCAGCGGCAGCGGCATCTCGTGCAGCACCCTGCATCTGACCCATATGGGCAACTCGGGCTTCAGGCAGGCAAGCCAGCTCTGGAACACGAGCCGGATCTGTATCAACTAGACCTTTCTCACGTTCGTTCCAAGTATCCAGCAAGGCTCTGTCAGGTAGACAACCGATTAACCCAGGGTGCAGACAGCCAGCGAATTCTACACCAGGTATGTGGCGAGACTTAGTGAACATACCATTGAAATCCCAGATCGATTTCTGTGCATCAGGGAAGTGTTCGGTTAAAAAGCCACCGCCGTTTTTCTTACTAAAGAAACCGTTAAAGCCCCACTGAGATTCTTCAAAGGTGCCGATATCAAGAATTTCTACCTGGAGTAAATCACCGGGCTCAGCACCCTCTACTTCAATTGGGCCAGACAGAAAGTGAACCTGACCTAGATCCACATCGCGGACATCTTCTGCGGAGTCATTGTTCTTGATCTGACCACCGGTCCAGTCGTAACACTCAATTTTAAAATCATCACCTGGTTTTACTTTTGCAACCATAGGAATATCGGGATGCCAGCGATTGTGAACCTTGTCATTGTTATAAGGGCTTTCGTTAAGGTTAATTTTAATAATAGTTTCGGCCATGATTTTTTCCTATATTTTTAAATTTTTGATTGAATAAACAGTTAAATAAATAGCTAAATGAATAGTTTGGAAAATTAAACAGACAAATAGGCTGCGATCTTTTTCTGATCTGCAGTGGCACTAGCTTCTTGGTGAACTATGTCGCCCTTTTCAATCACCATAACGCGGTCAGAGACATCCAGGGCAAAACTCAGCACCTGCTCCGAGACTAAAATGGACAGACCACGCTCATCTCGAATACGCCTCAATGTATGCACCATTTCACGAATAATCGAAGGCTGAATGCCCTCGGTGGGCTCATCTAAAATCAGCAGCTTAGGTCGACTGGCCAGAGCTCGGGCAATGGCTAGCTGTTGCTGCTGGCCACCGGACAGATTACCGCCACGACGCTTGCCCATTTCTTTCAACACTGGAAATAGATCGTACAAATCTTCAGGAATTTTTTTCTCACCGGTGGTGGTTAATCCAGTAATAATATTTTCCGTGACAGTCATAGTGGAAAAAATCATTCGTCCCTGGGGTACAAAGCCAATGCCACTGGCAACCCGCTGGTGACTTTCCATAGGGCCGATGTCTTCGTCGCCCAGTGAGATTGATCCAGACTGGTGTGGCACCATGCCGATCAAGGACTTGAGCAAGGTGGTTTTACCCATACCATTGCGTCCCACCAAGGCGACAATCTCACCTTCGCCAATCTCTAAATTCATATCGTTGATCACACGGCTCTGGCCGTAAGCAACGTTGTAGTCTTTTAATTTCAACATGCTCTAATTTCCTTAATGGCCGAGATAGACTTCGATGACTTTGGGATCGTTTTGAACATGGTCCATGCTGCCTTCAGACAACACCTTACCCTGATGCAGTACAGTTACCCGGTCAGCAATATCCTTAACAAAATTCATATCGTGTTCAATAACAATCACCGAGCGATCTTTGGTAATTTTAAGTAACAGTTCGGCGGTTTTTTTGCGCTCCGCAACGGACATGCCCGCCACTGGTTCATCGAGCATCAATAGACTCGGCTGCTGAATTAACAGCATGCCAATTTCCAACCACTGCTTTTGACCGTGGCTGAGCAGATCCGCCTGCATACCCAGATGCTCTTTGAGAAAAACCATTTCCGCTGTTTCTTCAATGGCCTTTAACACTTCAGCGTCACGCTTAAAGCCCAGGGCACCAAAAACAGAGCGACCACGGGGGAAGGACAGTTCGAAGTTTTCAAACACGGTGAGATCTTCATAGACAGAAGGAGTCTGGAATTTACGCCCAACACCGGCATGAACAATCTCGTGCTCATTCATTTTGCTCAGGTCTTTGCCGCGAAACTTAATCGACCCTTGGGTGGATGTGGTACGTCCGCAGATCAGATCCAGAACTGTGGTTTTACCGGCGCCATTGGGACCAATAATGACGCGAATTTCGCCTTCTTCTACATAAAAGGACAGGTCATCAACCGCCTTAAAACCATCAAAGGAAACTGTTAATCCTTCAACCGATAAAACAAAGTCTTTGTTAGACATGGCTTAGTTAGCTCCTGTGGTTGATTCAGTTTCTTCAATTATCAGCACTTCATCTTTAGGTGGCTTATCCTTATTGATAAAGGCGACTGCAGCGTAATAACAACGATTAACCGGTACTGCTATATAAGTGTTGTAGAGTCCCATGAGACCGTTGGGGAAGATCGAGACTACGGCTATAAACATGCCGCCGAGGGCAAACAACCAGAGCTCGGGTATGGCTTCCGATAAGGTGGTCTTGGCAAAGTTAACCGCCAGAGCACCGTAGACTGCACCCAGTAATGACAGACGACCACCCACTGCACAGAAGATCACCATTTCAATGGAGGGCACAATTCCCACAAAGCTCGGCGACATAAAGCCAACCTGCAAGGTGAACAGTGCACCACCTATGGCCGAGAGCATGGCCGCAAGGGTGAAGATAAAGATTTTAAAATTGTCGACGTTATAGCCAGAGAAGCGCACCCGCTCTTCGGTATCGCGCACGGCGACTAAAAGACGTCCAAGCTTTGAGCGCAGTACAAACTGGCATATAAACAGACAGATAAAGACAAAGGTGACACAGACAAAGTAGAGAATAACCTTGGCTTCATCGGTGCGAATATCCCAGCCCAACATGGTGCGCAGATCGGTAATACCGTTAATACCACCGGTCATGCCCTGGCTACCGACAATCAAAATGGTCAGAATTGCTGCAACCGCCTGGGTAATAATGGCGAAGTAAACACCGCCAACACGACGTTTAAACATCGCCAGACCAATCAGAAAGGCAAACAGTCCCGGCACCAATACGACGGCGATCAGTGATAGACCCAAGCTGTTGAACGGTTCCCAAAACCAGGGAATTTCGGTTAGCTGGTTCCAATCCATAAAGTCTGGAATACCGGGAGTGGACTGGATAGAGGTGTTGGCGACACTGGAGGCTTCAAGCTTGAGAAACATCGCCATGCAATAGCCGCCAATACCAAAGAACACACCCTGACCCAGACTTAAGATACCGCCGTAGCCCCAGCAGAGCACTAGGCCCATGGCGACAAAAGAGTAGCTCAGATACTTGCCAATCAGGTTGAGCCGAAAGTCATCCACCGACAGCGGCAAGACCACAAATAACAGTAGCGCCAGAACAATAAAGCCACCCAACTCGGCTGGGGATAAAAATTTCTGCTTTGAATAATTAGACATTTCTTATATCTCCTAGCGACGAATCTTGAGAGTGAATAGACCCTGGGGGCGGAGCATTAAGATGACCACTATCATGCCCAGAGTAAGAACCTTGGCAATAGAGCCGCTCATAAAGAATTCAAGAATTGTCTGTGCCTGGGAGATGGTAAATGCCGAGGCGATGGTACCCATTAGGTTCGCCGCGCCACCAAAGACCACAACCATAAAGGTGTCGACTATATAGAGCTGACCAGAGGTTGGACCTGTGGATCCAATCATGGTGAAGGCGCTGCCGGCGACACCGGCAATACCGCAACCCAGAGCAAAGGTCATACGATCGACAATCGACGTATTGATACCTACAGCTGCTGCCATGGGGCGGTTTTGAACAACCGCGCGCACTTTGGCACCCCACTGAGAGCGCTGCATAATAAAGTACACAGAGAAGGTAATAACTAGGGTTAAGACCATCACGATAATGCCGTTGATGGGAATCTCCACGAGATCGGTTACGGGGATAGAACCCATCATCCAATCCGGCAGCGAGACGCCTTTTTCACGGGCGCCAAATACAGAGCGGTAGGTTTGTTGCAGAATTAAGCTTAAACCCCAGGTCGCTAAAAGCGTATCCAGAGGGCGTTTGTAAAGCCGGCGTATTAAGGCCCATTCGACAAAGGCGCCAAGACTGGCCGCCGCTATAAAGGCGAGAACAATGGCAACAAAAAAATAGATGCTCGAGAGTCCAGGCAGATAAGCTTCAAAAAATAATGAGGTGAGATAGGTGACATAAGCACCAAGGATCATAAATTCGCCGTGGGCCATATTGATGACGCCCATTTGGCCGAAAATAATCGCCAAACCCAGTGCCATAAGCACTAGTACCGAGAACAAGATAAGTCCTGCGAAGCCTTGCATGGCAAAAATTGCCATTAGTTCAGAACCTGTATATCCGTCAAACATGATCAATTCCTTGGATAAGATGTATGTAAAGTAAGAACGTAAAAAAAATGAACTAAAAAAAGTTTCTGGAAAAAATGTACGTAAAAAAAGCATCTGGGGAAAAAAGATACTGGCGCCCGAAGGCGCCAGTGGTTTAACGCTTACTGATAACCTTTAGGGAATGGGTTGGGTTCGATAAGCTCTTCTGATTCAAAGACCACATCAAACTGCCCATCTTCACGAGCTAGACCAATACGTGCCTTGGACCACAGGTGCTGATTTTCGTGAACTTTTACATAGCCCTCTGGCGCTGTAGTCAGCTCGATACCTGGCAGAACTTCCTTCAGCTTATCAATGTCGAAAGACCCGGCTTTCTCAACCGCGTATTTCCAGATCCAAGGGCCTAAGTAAGCTGCTTGAGTTACGTCACCGATAACACTGTCTTCGCCCCACATTTCTTTAAAGGCTTTAACGAAGGTTTCGTTGTTGCTGTTAGTCAGGCTCTGGAAGTACTTCATAGAAGAGTAAGCACCGACCAAGTTCTCACCGCCGATACCCAAGACTTCGTCTTCAGTAACAGAGATAGTCAGCATAAGCGGCTTCTCTTTTCTCCAATCGATACCAGCAGCTTTAACCTGCTTGTAGAAAGCCACGTTAGATCCACCTACAACAGCGGCGAAAATAATGTCAGGCTTCTTCAGTTTGACTTTGTTGATCACTGAGTTGAACTGCGTGTGACCCAGTGGATAGTACTCTTCACCAACAACTTTAAGACCCAACTTGGCGATGTGCTTACGGGCGATTTTCATCGACGTGCGCGGCCAGATATAGTCAGAACCTAAGAGGTAGAAAGTCTTAACGCCTTTAGTTTTTACAACCCAATCGATACTCGCAATAATCTGCTGAGTCGCTTCTTGACCTGTGTAAACAACGTTTGGAGACTGCTCAAGTCCTTCATAAAAGGTCGGGTAGAAAAGCATACCGTTGTACTGCTCAAAGACTGGCAGTGCAGCTTTACGACTAGCTGAAGTCCAGCAGCCCATGACCGCGGCAACTTTATCTTTTACCAAAAGCTTGCGTGATTTTTCAGCAAAGGTTGGCCAATCACTTGCGCCATCTTCCTGAATGTATTCAATTTGACGGCCTAGCACGCCACCTGATTCATTAATTTGTTTGATGGCCAGTTTCTCAGCCTGGGTAGAACCCGTCTCACTGATCGCCATGGTGCCGGTGATCGAGTGAAGGATACCGACAGTAACAGTGTCATCGGTAACCGCGAGACCGGTGGTGTTAACTACAGATGTAGCAAGTTCGTCAGACGCTGCATTGGTCAAGCCTGCTTGGGCTACTGCAAAGGCTGCAGCAGATACCAGCAGGGCGCGACGCCAGCTTGGGATGTTATTAGTAATGGAGCTTTTCATGGGGAGACCTCAGTAAGTTAAACTCGCTGAGATTATTGGCTGCCGAGGCAAAACCCACAATTCGCCTTATAGCCCCAGGTATACGTTATTTAGCGCATAGGCGTTTGGGGGATTGTCTGGGAGGATAAAAGACTGCTCGAAAAGAGGTTGTCTGTTTCGATTTAAAATTGCTCTTAGCAGGTCGGTTGATTAACGTTTTGGCCTACTGCCACTGCATTGGCAGACTAATTGCATTGTCTACAACATCAAGTCTGTTTTCTTTCTTCCTCACAGGTGCTCCAATGACGGCTAGAACAAAGCAAGGCGTCTTTGGCGCCCGCCGCAAGTACAATCAGTGGGTTGGGGATCAAACCCTGGAAGATTATGCCCTGCGCTTCACTAGCGTCAGCGCACGAAAATGGAGCGCTTTAAAAGTCGCAAGCACCGCTTTGGGCGCGATTACCTTTTTAGCCCTCGAAGCGATTGGCGGTTCCATCACTCTGAGCTATGGTTTTCACAATGCCGTGGTTTCAATCTTGCTAGTGAGTGTAGTGCTGCTTTTACTCTCAATGCCGATCAGTTATTACAGCAGTAAATATGGCCTCGATATAGACCTGCTAACTCGCGGGGCGGGATTCGGTTATATAGGCTCCACCATCACCTCGCTGGTCTATGCCTCCTTCACCTTTATCTTTTTGGCCCTTGAAGCCAGCATTATGGCCCTGGCATTAGAGCTTATCTTTGGTCTGCCCCTGCACTGGGGCTATTTGGTGAGCACGCTGGTGGTGATTCCTATAGTCACCTATGGCATTAGCATGATCACCCGCTTTCAAGCCTGGACACAGCCATTTTGGGTGTTGCTACAGCTATTACCCATCGGCTATATTTTGATCAGCGACCTAGGCAGTATTGATAATTGGGTGCAGTTTCAAGGACAGAATCAAAGCGGCCCAGAGCTGGACTGGTTGATGATCGGTGCGGCCTCAACCCTGCTGTTTTCCCTAGTGGCACAGATTGGCGAGCAGGCGGACTACGCGCGCTTTATTCCACCGCAATCACTAGCAGGCAAAAGATCCTGGTGGCTGGCAACTATATTGGCCGGCCCCGGCTGGATTATTATTGGCGCCTTTAAATTATTGCTCGGGTCGTTTTTATTGGTACTGGCGATCAACTACGGTATCAGCCCCGAGCAAGCCGCCGAGCCGACCCAGATGTATCTGGTGGCCTTTAGCTACGTCAGCCAATCCCCGTCTACCATATTGGCCCTGACCGCCGCCTTTGTGGTGCTGTCTCAGTTAAAAATCAATGTCACCAATGTCTATGCAGGCTCCATCGCCTGGTCAAACTTCTTCGCTCGCCTCACCCACGCCCATCCGGGGCGTGTGGTCTGGGTTGTGTTTAATGTGGTGGTGGCGATTATCCTGATGGAAGTGGGCATCTATAGCGCCCTGGAAAAAACCCTGGGTATATTTGGCATTATTGCCCTCTCCTGGATTGGCTCCATGGTCGCGGATCTGGTGATCAATAAACCACTGGGCCTGAGTCCACCCGATATAGAATTTAAGCGCGCCCACCTCTACGATATTAATCCGGTTGGTGTCGGTGCCATGCTCATATCCATGACGGTGGGCATCATTGCCTATAACGGTGCACTGGGTGCTGAGGCCCAAGCCTTCTCGTCATTTATTACTCTGGCCCTGACCTTTTTAATTTCTCCTCTGATTGCCTGGGCCACTAAGGGGCGCTATTACATTGTGCGTCCGGTGCCATTGAATACCGGGCCTCCTGGCTCTCCATCTAGCTCTCCATCTAGCTCTCCATCCAGCTCTCCATCCAGCTCTCCATCTAGTTCTGCATTTAATGCGCAATGTGGCGTCTGTGAAAATCATTTCGAAAAGCCGGACATGACTTACTGCCCGCTCTATCAGCTGCCAATCTGTTCTCTATGTTGCTCTCTGGATGCACATTGCAAAGATGCCTGTAGACCGGAAGGTTTGATCTCGAATCAATTTGTAACCTTTGTGCAGCTGTTTTTTAAATCCGTCAGACTGCGGCATATCCAATCTCGAGCATTTAAATTCACGCTGTTATTCAGCGTTAACATGGCCATTTTCCTATCGCTAATCATGATGGCGTCGTTAAAAACCATCAGTCTCTACCCCGATCAAGTGGTCCTGATTGAAACCTTTTCCTGGACCCTGTCAGCGATTTCGATCATCGCTTTAATGGTCGCCACTTGGTCTTATCTGCTGAGCATGGAAGGACGCCAACTGGCACAGGACGAGTCACAGCGACAGACCCAGTTGCTGATCAATGAAATTAGCGCTCACGAAAAAACCGATCTTGAGTTGCAGCGCTCGAAAGAAAAAGCCGATGCCGCCAATATCGCCAAGAGCCGCTATCTGGAAAGAATTAGCCACGAACTGCGCACGCCGCTAAATTCGGTTATGGGCTATGCCCAGCTGCTCGAGGGCGCCGACGACATTCCCCTGCCGCGACGCGAGTCGATCAAAGTGATGCGCAGCAGCAGCGAACATCTCACGGATCTGATTGAAGGGCTTGTGGATATCTCAAAAATTGAGGCAGGGCGACTCGACCTGCACAGGAATAAAGTCGACATCCTCGCGATGATCGAACAGCTGATGTATATGTTTCAAATACAGGCCCAGGCTAAGAATATAAGCCTCAATTTTAGTCACCAAGAAAAGCTTCCCGAGACGGTTATTGCCGACGGCAAACGACTGCGTCAGGTGGTCATCAATCTGATTTCTAACGCGATAAAATTCACCCCTGAGGGCAGCGTTAATGTCGATCTTAAGTACCGTAATCAGGTCGCCTATTTCACCGTCACCGATACCGGTGTGGGTATAGAGCAAGACGACATATCGCGCATATCGGAAGCCTTTGTGCGCATTGCCAACCCACTGCATCAGGTTGCCGGCAGTGGCCTGGGATTGGCTATTACCCAGGCATTGGTGCACCGCATGGGCGGCGACTTAAGCATTGAAAGTGAGTTCGGCAAGGGTTCCACCTTTACCGTGTCACTGATGCTGCCGAGCAGTCGCGAGGTCAGTCACCAGCCGGTTGTCGCCGATCGGGTTGTCGGCTATCACGGTGAGACTCTGAGTCTGATGGTGGTAGATGACGATGCAGTTCAGCGGCGTCTATTAATAGACACCCTAACGCCTCTCGGCTTCAATGTGATTGCCGCCGCCGACGGAGCCTCCTGCCTGCGGATGCTCGACCAGTGCGCGCCAAAGCTATTTATGCTGGATATTTCAATGCCCAATATGACCGGCTGGGAGCTTGCTACAGAGCTGCGCAAGCGTGGTCTAACGGTGCCTATAGTGATGATCTCTGCCGAGGCCGACGAAGGTCTTGGGCAGGGCCGAGAGCAAACCGCGCCGCTGCACAATGACTATCTGGTGAAGCCCATCAATATGCCAGCGCTGCTGGCGGCACTGGCCCACCAGCTTAATATTACCCTACAGCTCGCCACTGAGGTCACAGCAGAGGCCGAAATCAGCAAGCTGAAAAATGACCCTTTGATTATCAAAGAGCTGCTCTACTTTATTGATATTGGCTATGTCGATGGGTTTAAAAATGCCCTTAACAACGCCGAGAACACTGCCAGCTTAAACCCCCATCTCTGCGGGGATTTAAAAAGTAGCCTGGCACAGTTAGATCTGAAAAAAATCCACTCCCAACTGACGACAATAAACAATGAAATCTAAATCAAAATGTAATGGCGTGGTGCTGATCGTAGATGACAGTCCAGAAACCATCAGTATGCTCAATGCAGCACTTTCTGAGGTCGGGCTTACGGTGCTGGTGGCATTGTCTGGACAGCAGGCACTAACCATCGCCAAGCGCATAAAACCGGAAATTATTTTGATGGATGCGATGATGCCGGAGATGGATGGCTTTGAAGCCTGCCGCCGAATCAAGGCGGATGCACTGATTGCGCATATTCCAGTGATCTTTATGACCGGACTCAATGCCAGTGAAGATATAGTCCGAGGTTTCGATGCCGGCGGTATCGATTATATAACCAAGCCCATAGATATTCAGGGACTGGTGGCGCGCATAGGCGCGCAGCTAGCCAATTCGCGCATCGCCAATGGCGCACGTCAGGCTCTAGATACCCTTGGCCAATACTCCCTGTCAGTTGATATGAGCGGCAAGATTCTCTGGTCGACCCCCAACACCCATCGGCTGATGGATAGCAGTGGTGCCACTCAGGATTGGATTGCCAACAGCTTGCCAGCAAGCTTGCAACCCTGGCTGGCACTGGGTGCCAAACAGCCGCTGCGTCTCGATGATTTAGCTCAACCATTGTTGTTTAGCGCACTGGAATCCGAGGTTGGCGATGAGAGGCTATTGGTTGTCGAACTGGCCAACAAACCCAATGAAGCCGATCTGCTCAAGGACAAGTTTGGCCTCACCGCCAGGGAAGCTGAAGTATTAACCTGGATAGCGAAAGGCAAAACCAATCATGAAATTGCGATTATTTTAGATTTTAGTCCGCGCACAGCAAACAAACATCTGGAACAAATATTTCGTAAATTAAATGTCGAAAATCGCACCACTGCCGCTGCCATTTCTCTCCGATATCTAAGTCAGCTGAAGTGAGATGAAGTAAAGATGAGGCTATATAAGTCATTCTGCGTAGGTCTATAGTGTTTAAAGCGCATATCAATAAATCCCATTATCTCTAATATAAACCTATCACTTTGTTGGGCAATTTTTAGCTCTGAGAGTGTTGTATCAAGTGAGCTTGCCGAATTTGGGGGCATGCCTTGTTGAAGGTCTAAATTTAACTTTGAGGTTTATAACCATATGAAAATTTTCAAGAAAACCCTGATTGCTGCAGCAGCGGCATCAACCCTATCTTTTGCTGTTGCACCTGCAGCCGTTGCTGAGGTGTCTGCTTCTGCTTCGATCTCTTCTTCTTACCTATGGCGCGGCTATGACCTAGGTCAAGGCGACGCAGCACTGGCTGCCGACATTGTTTACAGCGAAGGTGGATTCACCGCTGGTATGTGGGTTTCTTCAGGCGATGTGGCCATGGGCACTGAGTATGATTTTTTTGCTGGCTACGGCGGATCAGTTGGCGAGTTCAACTACAGCTTCAGCTACTTCACCTATATGTATCCATCGGCAGATACCAACAATGAAGCCGGTGAATTACAAGAATACGTTTACTCTGTTGGCTATGGTCCAGTAGCGCTGACTGTCTATGACGATATCGACAGCAACTATTCTTACACCACTCTCGGCTACGATGTTGGTGCGTTCTCTCTGATGTATGGTGCTCACGATAACGGCGCTAACAACCAAGAGAACTTCGATGTGACTTACAGCTACAACGACTCTCTGTCTTTCACCTACAGCACCCCATTTGGGTCTGATGCTGAAGAAGCAGAGCCGACATTTGTTGCTTCCTACTCTTTGCCATTCTAATAAATGGTTCAGGTTAGTTTTGCGGTCTCAGTGTCCTCCCAAGTTCTGAGACCAAAGAACTGCCTTAAAGAGAGCCCACTTTTGATGCTTCGTTTTAACTGCCATTGCAACTGATGGTAGCGGTGTAGCCAAAAGTCTCTGTGTCCTCCCAAGTTCAGAGACCTACGGCTCCACCAAGAATATAGAAAGGCCCTTTCAACTGTTTTTATATTGCAGTTGGAAGGGTTTTTTTATTGCCTGCTAATAACTCAATTAACCACTTAAGACGCTCTTCTCTCCTGACACTCCTCTCTACCGACACTCCTCTCTACTGACACTTAGCTGTCCACAGATTTAGATTTTCCACGCTGTTACTGAATCCCTCAAAAGTAGGTACTATGGATGCCAGTGACGATAAAAAACAACAACAGCTAGATAACAATAATTGGCCTAGATATTAAACGGCCAGCAGAACAAGGGGGAAGAGATGGTTCAGTGGTATTTAGAATACGAGTATTGGGTTGCCGTAGTGCAGCTAGTACTGGCAATGCTGGGGATGGGCGCCGGACTGCGCGTTGCTGACTTTCAAAAAGTGGTGCTGCAGCCTAAAGCGGTAAATGTCGGCTTGCTAATGCAGCTAGTGATCGTGCCATTAACCGCATTGATCTTTATTCTCACCACCGGCCTGCCCTCCGGAATGATTATTGGTATCGCCATTATTGCCGCGATACCCGGGGGCACCTCATCGAATATCTTTACCTTTATGGCCCGGGGCAATGTTCCATTATCCATCAGCATTACGGCACTAACTTCTGTGGCCTGTCTGATTTCTACACCGCTGATCTTAGATTTTCTAATCGCCGAATATATGCCCGATAGCTTTGCCATGCCGACTTTGAGGATAGCCCTTGAGATTGGCCTCTGCCTGCTGTTGCCTCTGCTATTGGGAATGGCATTCCTGCGTCGCTTCCCAGAATATGCGCAACGCTTTTCGACTATCTGTGTAAGAGGCTCACTGTTCGGCATTGCCATGATCGCTGTCGGCTCCATCGGTGCTGGGCGACTCAATATAGCCGACACGCCAACAACCGACCTGGTCACCCTGCTCGGGTTTATTATTGGCCTGACGGTTATAGCTATAGGCTTAACCAAGGCCTTTGGGCTTGCCCAAGAGGATAATACGGCCATCGAAATGGAAGTGGTTGTGCGCAATATCAATCTCGGGTTTTTGCTTAAGGTTTCGCTGTTCCCGTTAGTTGCAGGAGAAGCTAACCCTGTTGCCGATATGGTACTGCTGTCACTACTGCTCTATGGGTCTTGGCAGTTAATTATGGGTGTTATACTTATATTTTGGCGGCGCAACAGTACTGCGGGAATTGTTCCAGCAGTCCCGGAGTCGTAGTAACAGGTGTTTGTATCAATGGCAGATCTGTGGATAAATGTGAGCACAGAAATAATATATAAAAATAATAGTCTTCCTAGGGGGCTCAGAATGAAACGTTTTACCGTATCTGTTGCGCTGGCAACACTGCTCGCGTCCAACATACTTTCAATGAAGAGCCTCGCAGAATCCAAACCACCGGATTTTATCAGCGCCGCTGGCTTTGAAAACTTATTATCTCAGGTCTCTAACTGGGGTCGCTGGGGTGAAGATGATCAGCTCGGCACACTCAACCTAATCACTACTGAAACACGTATCTCAGCGTCAAAACTGGTTAAAACCGGCGCCGTGGTATCCCTAGCCCTACCACTAAATGAAGAAAAGGATGAGATTAATCAGTCACCTTTTATTCACGAACCGTTTATTTTCCCCGCTGCCTTTGGCATACCTCCAGAACAACACCCTGAAGCTGCAGGTGATAATTTCTCGGTGGCCTATCACGGTTTTGCCCATTCCCATTTAGACGCAATCTCGCACTTTGCCTACAAAGGAAAAATGTATAACGGCTTCCCCTTCAAACTGGAAGCCGGTGGTTTCGCCAAACTCGGCATCGAAAATATTGCTGAGTCAGGGATTATTACCCGAGGTGTATTGATTGATTTCCCGGCCTTTTTTGGCGTGGATTTCCTGCAGCCAGGGCGCGGGATCACTACCGAAGACATACTCGCATGGGAGAAAAAATCAGGCGTTACAATTGGCTCAGGCGATGCATTACTGATTAAGACCGGTCGCTGGAAGGCTGTCGACGTGCTGGGTCAGTGGACCTTTACCGAAAAAGCTGCGGGCCTGCATACCACTGTGGCGACTTTTCTAAAACAACGTGATGTTGCTGTTATTGGTAGCGACGGTGCAGCTGACGTTATGCCCTCAGGAGTCGAAAACCGCTTTAACCCGCTTCATGAGCTGACCCTTATCGGTATGGGTATGCCGATTTTTGATAATCTCGATTTACGAAAACTTAGCGATGTGTCCAGAGAGCTCAAGCGCCCAACATTTATGTTGGTGGCAGCACCGCTTAATGTTGAAGGTGCCACAGGCTCGCCGCTTAACCCTATGGC
>Ga0115564_10000558_pt1 | contig 37023 bp, 33 predicted proteins | sample COGITO_mtgs_1105_7_FD_88680 | JGI IMG/M metagenome (GOLD analysis project Ga0115564, IMG submission 88680) | Pelagic marine microbial communities from North Sea - COGITO_mtgs_110523 | ecosystem: Environmental > Aquatic > Marine > Epipelagic | place: Germany:Helgoland, sampling site Kabeltonne...
CAATTCTCGATAGCGATTTTCGGCGCATACGTCGCCGGGCGCCTCACTGCTGTCTTTGAAATACCCTTCCTACTGGCCATCGCGGCAGGTGTCATTGCCACGGTTCCATTGGGCCTGCTCTTTGCCCTTCCCGCAGTTCGCACTCGCGGCATCAACCTAGCAATCTTGACACTTGGCCTGGGCACCGTCCTTGAACTTGTCTTGTTCAAGAATCAAGACCTCACCGGTGGCATCCAGGGAACCCTATTGCCCGACCCCACCATCGCGGGTATCAACCTCAGCAGCAACGAGTTCCCAGAGCGTTATGCCATCTTCACGCTGTGCGTGCTCCTACTGATGATTTTAGTGGTGAGCAATATTCGCAGAGGTCGGGTCGGTCGTCGCCTCTTGGCAGTGCGCGCCAACGAGCGCGCGGCCGCGGCACTTGGCATCGGAATCGTCAGTGCGAAAATGTACGCCTTCGGCATTGGCGCTGGAATCGCAGCGCTGGGCGGCGTGCTCTACGTGTTCCGAAACACGGCAGCATCGTATTCAACGTTCACAAACTTCGACTCGATCCTTCTCATCGGCAACGCCATGATCGGTGGCATTGGCTACCTTGCTGGCGCACCGCTTGCCGGAACGCTCTTCGGTGGCGGGTTCAACGCGCGTATTCTCAACTCCTTGGGCGACGGCATCGATGCGTGGATTCCCCTCATCGGTGGTGTGGCGCTCATAATCATGGTGCTCGCTAATCAGGATGGCATTGTCAAAGAGGTCATGACCAATGCGCAGTTGATGCGCCGATACCTGCGCGAAGGAATCCGAGTCCCCTCGTGGATCATTCTTCCGGGCGTGGGGTTCGTCTTGGGAATCGCTGCTGTTGCTTTGATCCCTGAACTGTCCTGGTGGACTTGGTTCCGGTTGGAAATCGCACTCATCGGAATCGGCGTTGCCGCCGGCATGACAGCAGTGCGTGGTGGTGGGCTAGCCACGCGCATATTCGGTTTGCTGTTGGCAATCGTCTCCATCGCGCTCGATGGAGGTTCAGTCACCGTCATCATGTTGGTGGTCTTGATGGCTACGATCACGCTCGCTGTACTCAAACGAAACCCGCTGCGCGCTGGTCTGGGCGCGGCAGTTGCGACCCTCGGCGTCGCCCTCATCGGTGCAGCCGTCGTGTACGCCGTGCAGGGACCCGACCGGGGCGGCCTAGCGCTGGCTCTCATCGTGATCGTCATCGGAGCCACTACCTGGATCTTGACGCGTGAAACGCCCACGATCGGTGCCGCCTCGGCGGCCCTTGGCCTGCCGGTCGCGCTCGCAGCCGTCTTAGCTCTCCTAGGTTCCATTCCAGAGACGACCCCACTCATCGCGACCTCACTCATCGCTTTAGCGATTGCGCCGCTATTCGCTGACGTAAAGATGCCGGCCGCTACGGGTGCCGGTGTCGCGGCTGTAGCTGTCGCCGTGCCGATCGCCGCATACCTTCTCGACTGGCAAGCCGTCGCCGCGATGACGCTGATCCTCGCTCAGATCAGCACATTGGCGACACTCCTGCACACAACGATGTCTGCCCGACAACGCATCAGCGCATTCGTCGTCACCGAGGCTCTTCTCGGTGCCCTTCTCATGACCATGCTCACGATGTATCCAGTTGCCGCCGTCTTCGCGGTCCTGGCGATTATCAAATTGATCATCGGCCCTCGTGATCTCCCTGGAGCGCCCATCAAAATGCCCGAGGTCAGCGCGACCATCATCAAGGTTCCGCCGAAAACTCTGACCGTCGAGGGGCTCACTGTGCGTTACGGTGGAACTACAGCCGTGGACTCAGTGGATCTTGAGATCGCTCCCGGCAAGATCATCGGGCTCATCGGGCCCAATGGTGCGGGCAAGACCTCGCTCATTGACGCGGTGACCGGCTTCACCAAGCCCGCGGCCGGGCGAATTCAACTCGATGGCCTAGATATGACCAACTGGGTCACCACGCGACGCAGTCGAGCAGGTGTGGGTCGGTCATTCCAGGCGCTGGAGTTATTCGAGGACATGACGGTTATCGATAACCTTCGAGCCGCCAGCGAACCCCGCGATTTTATTTCCTACTTCAGAGACCTGGTCTGGCCGGTTCAGGCTCAACCTCCCCAGGCCCTGGTCAACGCTGTCCAGGAGTTCAAACTTGAAGATGATCTGCCTCGGGGAGTTGATGATCTGTCCTACGGCAAGCGGCGGTTGCTCGCGATCGCGCGCGCAGTAGCAGGGCAACCGAGTGTCTTACTACTCGATGAGCCAGCAGCGGGCCTCAACGAATCGGAGACTCGCGAATTGGCGGCGCTAGTCAAACGGCTGGCCGATGAGTGGGGCATGTCCATCTTGCTCGTTGAGCACGACATTAATTTCGTCATGAGCGTCTGTGACGACATCGTCGTGTTGGACTTCGGTTGCAAAATCAGTCACGGATCTCCCGATCATGTCCGTAATGATCCGGCTGTTATCGCGGCCTACCTGGGTGATGAGGATCCCGAGGACGCTCATCACCAACAAGAACTCATTGACCGAGACGAGACAGGCGTGGAGGCAAAACCATGACCGTAGACTCCGCCGTACTGAAAGCAAGCAACCTCAGCGTCGGCTATGTCGGGCAGCCTGTCGTGCGGGATGTTTCATTCACTGTGCGGCCGGGTGAGGTTGTCTGCTTGCTTGGCCCAAATGGTGCTGGAAAAACCACAACACTGCTCGGCATCACAGGGGTACTACCGTTGATGGCGGGGACCGTTGAGATGCTGGATGGCCTCACCGACGAGCCGCTCTATCGCAAGGCGCGTGCCGGGCTTTCGTTCGTGACCGAGGAACGCTCAATCATCAGGAGCCTGACGACGTCAGAAAATATTCGCTGCGCTGGTTTACCCATCGAGTCAGTCACCGCACTCTTTCCCGAGTTGGAATCCCGACTCACCACACGCGCAGGGTTACTCTCCGGCGGCGAGCAGCAAATGTTGACACTCGGCCGAGCCTTGGCACGGGAACCTCGGCTCCTGCTCGCTGATGAACTATCGCTGGGGTTGGCGCCACTTATCGTAGATCGCCTCCTGAAAGCGGTTCGTCAGGCTGCCGATGAGCGCCAGACCGGAGTTTTGATGGTGGAGCAGCATGCCCGCAAGGCGCTGGCTTATGCCGATCGAGCCATCGTGATGCAGCGCGGCTCCGTCGTATTGGATCTGACCGGAGCAGAGGCTCGCGAACGGATCAGCGAGATCGAAGACGCCTACCTCACAGCAGGAACAGACTCCGATGCCGCGTAGCCATCGGAGTGACCACATTCACGCAGAAACCTCTGATGTTTGTCTGCGCGAAGCCCGAGAAACTTCTACTATCTAGTCGACGAACCGATGTGAACATCAGACCAATTTCGGAGGTCCACCGTGCGCGCAGCAGTTTTCGAAGGCCCGGAAAAGTTAGTCCTACATAACGTGCCCGACCCTGAATGTGGTTCGAGCGACATCATCGTCAAGGTAGCCGACTGTGGAATTTGCGGTTCGGACCTGCACTCCTATCTTGAAGGAGCATTTGTTGCTCCCGGCCAGATCATGGGTCATGAATTCAGCGGTACGGTCATCGCTCGTGGTGCCAACGTCCAAGACATCGCTATCGGTGACCGGGTCACCGCTGTACCACTATCTGTGTGCGGACGCTGTCCGCGCTGCCTCGAAGGGTCCACGCATCTTTGTGAGACCGGGTTAGCCGCAAGTATCGCCTACGGCCTGCCCGGTGCCTTTGCCGAATTCGTCCGCGTTCCCAACGCGGTTCGCGGTGGCAACGTACACGTCATTCCCGCATCGGTCGATGATGCAGCCGCAGCGCTCGTTGAGCCCTTGGCGGTCGCACTCCATGCAGCTAAATCTGCGGCGCCACTGCCCACAGATACCTGCGTAGTGATTGGGCTTGGAAGCATCGGCGTAAACACCGTGCAGATGCTCAAGGCCATGGGCGCCGGACGAATCATTGGTATCGATGTTTCAGCCGCGCGACTCAATCTCGCCCGCGAGTTCGGTGCCGATATCACTATCAATGGCCGAGATGAGGATCCCCTTGCTGCTGTGACGCGAATCACCGGCGAGGGAGCATACGGTGTGGGAGCTCGTGCAGACATAGTCATCGAAGCTTCCGGTTCCGCAGCGCTATTGAGCCAGGCGATTTCCATGACTAGGACTGCGGGAAAACTTCGGATCGCAGCCCTTTACGAAGGCGAGCCTGCTATCCCAGCTAATCAAATCGTCCAAAAGGAAATGAGCGTTTCGGGTACCTTCGCTTATAAGGGCGAGTTCGCAGAGGTCCTACAGCTACTCGATTCCGGCCGCATCACTGCTGCTCCGGCAATCACCCACACATTTCCGCTCGAGCAAATCGAACAGGCGTTTAGAACGCAATTGGATAAAGACATCTCGATCAAGGTTCAAGTAAAGCCATAAATTTTCTATCCGTCGTTGAACTGAACAATTCCAGGAGGACATGATGGGCCGTCTAGACAACAAGGTCGTCGTGATCACCGGCGCAAGCACCGGTATCGGTCGAGCAACAATGGAGCGGTGCGCGGCAGAAGGCGCCATCGTCGTCGGATCAGCACGTACTCAGTCCACCCTCGACGAATCCCTCGCCTCTGCGTTGAGCAACGGTGGTCAGGGAATGGTCTACGCAACCGACCTTTCGGTTGATGCGAACTGCCAGGCCCTGATGGATGCCACTATCGATGCCTACGGACGCATCGATGTGCTGATCAACAACGCTGGCGTCGGCTGGCAATACGGCATTGACAATCCTGGATCCATGGCGGCCCTGCACGAAACCACCGCCGAGTGGTGGCACAAGGTCATGGCCATCAATCTTGATTCATACGTCTTCTGTTCCAAGTACGCCATCCAACACATGATGAAGGCGGGCAGCGGGTCCCTCGTGCACGTGGCAAGCATGGGCGGAATCACCGGTCTATATGACGGACACACCTACACCGCCGCCAAAGGCGCCATCGTCAATCTTTCTCGTTCCCTTGCTATCACCTACATCAAGCAGGGTGTACGCAGCAACGTTGTGAGCCCAGGGTTCATCGACACTCCCATGGTTGCCGCAGTGACTCCGCTGTTTGATGACCCGCAGGTCGCAGCAACGTTGAGTCCGATCGCAAGGGCTGCGCAGCCGGAGGAAATCGCTTCGGTCAACGCATTCTTCGCCTCGGATGACTCCTCGTACTGCAACGGAGCAAACCTGGTCGTCGACGGTGGCTGCACGGCACGTTCTTTCCCCGGCTGATGCAGCTTGAAGGTGGGCTTAACTTCCGCGAAGTCTCGAAACTACCCACCGAAAATGGATCAACGATCGCTCCTGGTCGACTCTTTCGCAGCGACACCCTGCAGTTCCTGACCCAGCAAGACGTTGATTTTCTTGTTGCTACAATCGGCATCAGTACTATCATTGACCTGCGCTTGCCATATGAGGTGGAGACTGAAGGATTCGGTTTTCCTGGATCATCCATACCCGACCATCATCATCTGCCCTTCCGGGTAGACGGAACAGATGTCACGAACGACGCGACCCCGATTTTGCAGGCCAAGGATCCTATGGTGCCGCACTATCTGGGATACCTCCGAACGATGCCCACCTCCGTCACGCAGATCGTCAGAGTCCTGGGCGCAACTGGTGGTGTTCCGGCAGTGATCCACTGTGCGGCAGGAAAAGACCGAACAGGGGTCGCAGTCGCCGTCGTCTTGTCCGCGGTCGGAGTGCCCGATGACGTCATTGCCGAGGAGTACGCGCGCAATGCAGATCGCATTCCGCAGGTCATGAACCAACTACGGTCAATGAAATCCTACGGTGATTCCATCGACCGGTTACCTCCGGAGGCACATCTAACGGATCCGGTCTACATGAGCAGATTCCTTGCTGCCGTGCAAGATATCTACGGTGGCGTTCGTCAGTACCTCACCGACCACGGCGTGAGTGACGACGACCTGCAGGCTCTTACACAGGCGCTTACGGAGTCGGACTGAGATCATCCACGACACGACCGGGAGCCAGAGCGAAGTCACTGCACTGCCAAAATGCCTGATGAACCCGGATAGGTCGTGCCAACGAAAATGGGTCCACGCTAGATACTGACGACATGTCCAAGGAGCCTTCGCCCGCCCACAGTTGGGCTTTTCCTGCGGCATCCTTGTGAAGCGCCTTCGTCCCGCCCAGGGCCACCAATTGGCTGCTCACCCCGCCAGCCGCCGCCAGATGCCGATGGCTCATGACCGGGTGACCCTGTCGCTCAGAGGGATCGGCTTGACGCGTTGGGCGAAATGTCGCCGTCAGCAACCGCTGACCGGCCGGCCGCTCCATGGTGAACAGCACCTGTCCGGCTGTCTGCGCGTTCCACTGCCAGTCCATGACCGCAAGTTTCTTGGCGTAGCCCCACGCCTCCCGACCTGCGGCGAGGGGCACATCACTGTCGGTCATGATCAACGGCAACATCCAATAAACATCCCCTCGATGCTGCACACGAACGATGACATAGGTTTCATGGAAGGGCCCAAAGGTACTCCAGGGGTACCAACACACACGGGTTTCACATCGGGCATAACCCTCTGGAGTGGGGTCAATGGTCACTCCCGGAGGCATGAGTGCCTGCAACCCCTCCGCGTGCGCATCAAAGACGAACGAAATTTGTTCCGCACCCCGAAATGGCCACGGTGGGCGGCTGTATAAATCGGCTTGCGAGTACTGGCTAATCATTCCGCTAGTCAAGGTAGTTCTTGACGACGGTACCCAGCCCCAAACTGAAATCAAGAGTTGCCCAATAGGCGCCGATTATTCGCTGCGGCGTGAACAGATGCCACGGGTCAATCACGCTTCGGGCGTCGAAACTCACTGAGCCTCGCCCTGTCCAAAACTCAGGAGTGCCATCAGCTGCGTGATAAAGATGTCCCTCCACATCTAGCCGGACCAATTCACTCGCAGCGGGAGGTGCTCCTTCTTCGCTGGGTGGTATGTGTCGGAAACTCAGCACCGGAAGTGACTCACGCTCGGCCGCATCAAAGGGACGCTCTGGCGCGAATGTGTACGTCATGATCCGCTGGCCAGCGGGTCGTTCCACGGTGAATAGGAGTTGTTCATTGCGAGTTCCGCCCCGAGCGGCGCCTCCCCAATCCCATTGCTGAACGGCAAGTTTTTTCGCGAAACCCCAAATTTCGCGTCCTGCCGCCAACGGCACCTCACTATCGGTGAAGATGACCGGCTGGTACCAATAACGAACACCATCCACCACAACCCTGACCATGATGTACGACTCGTGATACGGACCAAACGTGGTCCACGGGTACCAACACACCCATGCCTCACATACCGCCGGGTCGCTATCAGGCTCAACCCCCGGAGGAAGAAGTTCGGCGATCACCTGTGGATCCACTTCGAAGGCCACCCACGACTGCTGAGCTCGCCTGAACTCATACGGCGGTGCGGGATACAGCGAAGCACCCAACGGCATGCTGAAACCAGAGGGCATACTTTCGTTATTGCTCATGACATCTCCATCATCAGTCATCGCGCCGTAAAGCCTCCGTCAGTCGCAAAATATGCACCATTGATGTTGACGGATTCAGGCGACAGTAAAAACGCGACCAGTGCCGCAACATCCTCTGGCGCTCCCATGCTCCCACGGGGATGAAGCCCAGCGAGCTGGGCGAGCGTCGCCTCGTCAAGCGCCGACCGAACCAGTTCTGTACCAATAAATCCCGGTCCTACGGCATTGATGCGCAAACCTTGGCCGGCATAGTCCACCGCCGCACTTCGCGTCAAACCTAGGACGCCGTGCTTCGCCGCGGTATATGCCGCAGCACTGGGCCAGGCGACCACACTCAAGATTGAGGCCATATTGACGATGGCACCCGAGCCGGCATCTTGCATAGCCCGCAGCTCAGCTCGCAAGCAATAGAACACACCATCAAAGTTGATGCCTCGGGTTTCAGCCCATTCCTCATCACTGAGCTCACCGATCGGTAGTTGCGCTCCACTGATCCCCGCATTGTTGACAGCACAGTCAAGCCGTCCACGCGTGCTCACAATGGTGTCTACGAGGTCATTGACCGCCTGACTATCTGACACGTCCACCACATAGGGGTCGACAACGTGGCCTAGCGCCCGCTGTGCGGCAACCTGCTTGGCGAGCATGGCCTCATCTCGATCGACCGCAATGATGACATCACCGCGGCCCGCCAAAGCCGCCGCGCAGGCAGCACCGATGCCAGCGGCCGCACCCGTCACCAGTACAACCCTCGATTGACCAGATTCGTGCTCGCTCATCGCACACTCTCCAAGATCGTCGCGTTTGCCATTCCGCCGCTTTCACACATCGACCAGAGCCCATACTTGCCCTTGGAGTGCTCCAGGAATCCAAGCAGATTGGCCAGCAGTCGACCGCCGGATGCTCCAACCGGATGACCGTATGCAATCGCACCACCCCAGGGATTCACCAGTCCCTCGTCCATCGGGTACTCCTCGCACCACGCTAGGACGACTGAAGCAAAGGCCTCGTTTATTTCAGCTACGGAGATGTCTTCGAGGCGTATTCCGGTCTGCTGCAGAACTTTTTGCGTGGCAGGAATAATGCCTGTCAGCATCATGATCGGATCGTCACCCACCACACTCATGCCTACGATTTTCCCTCGTGGAGTCAATCCATAACGCTCTAACGCCTCCTCAGACACCACCAACGTCGCCGCAGCACCGTCAGTGACCTGAGAGGAATTGCCGGCCGTGACACGCCAATCAATCTGCGGGAAGCGTTCGAGCATGTCAGCGCGCTCAAATGCTGGACGGAGCGTCTGGAGAATCTCTTCGGTTGTTGTATCTCGAATTCCTTCATCCGCCGTAACGGTGGCTCCATCAACCTCGACAGGGACGATCGCATCAGATAGATAACCCGAGTCACGAGCCCGGGCCGCTCGCTGGTGAGAACGTGCGGAGAACGCGTCGAGTTTCCCGCGGCTGAGTTCCCAGCGCGAAGCGATGAGTTCGGCCGAAATCCCCTGGGAAATCAAACCTTCAGGCATTTCCTGCGCAAACATCGGTCCAAGTTCATCCCGGCCGAGACGATTGGTTTTCATGGGAATGCGGCTCATCATTTCAACCCCACTGGCCACGACGACATCCATCACACCGGTCGCAATTGCCTGAGCGGCAAAATGCACAGACTGTTGGAATGATCCGCATTTACGATCCAGCGTTACACCCGGAACTGAATGCGGCCAGCCAGCGGCCAGAACAGCGTGGCGGGCAATGTTTCCCGACTGCTCGCCAACCTGTTGAACACATCCGGATATGTGATCATCCACCACCACCGGGTCAAGTCCCTGACGCTCGATCAGCGCATTCAAAACGATCGCTAGCAGGTCAACGGGGTGACGTGTCGCCAACGCTCCATCGGTCCGACCGCGGGCAAAGGGGGTGCGCACGACGTCGACAACATAGGCGGGACGACCCGACAACCCGCTCATTGACTCAGAGTTCCTAATCGCTCGGTTTCCTTTTGCCGGACAGTGCGTCGCAAGATTTTGCCTGCATGGCTTTTAGGCAACTCCGGCCATATCTCCAGCGACCGTGGTCGCTTGTAACTCGGCACACGCTCGGCGACAAAAGCCAAGATCTCCTCAGAGGTGGCCTCCTGTCGAACAGCGACAACCGCATGGATGAGTTCACCCCACGTGTCATCTGGAATACCCACAACCGCTGCCTCACGAACTGCAGGATGAGCGTTAAGGACGTCTTCCACCTCACGTGGATACACGTTTGACCCGCCGCTAATGATCTTGTCGTTCTTGCGATCAACGAGATACAGGTAACCCTCTTCATCGAGGTAGCCGATATCTCCTGTGTGCAACCAACCGTCACGAATCGTCTCGGCGGTCAGTTCCGGCTTGTTCCAGTAACCCTTCATCAACACCTGTCCCCGAGTGACCACTTCACCGGGTTCGCCCTCGGGTAGGAAACGCCCATCCTCATCCATGACGGCGACTTCCATCAACGTGTAGCCGCGACCGGCTGAACCGACACGATCGTGTTCGTCGGGCTGCAGCACAGTGATCGCCATGGGGGCTTCCGCCTGGCCGTACGTTTGAGCCAAGACTTGGCCAAAAACAGCCTGCGCTCGCTCGGCCACCGTTGGTGGGATTGGCGAGGCGCCCCAACATAACCGGCGCAAACTCGATGCATCAACTTCTTGCACTCCGGGTGTGTCCAAGACCAGGGCAATCATCGTCGGGACGAGAAAACTATACGACGCGCGACTTCGCTCCAGTTCCTCAAGCCATCGCGATGCATCGAACTTTGTCATGATGCGGTTACGGGCACCTTTAGCAAATGCCGGCAGGAAGAATGCCCCACTCGCGTGAATGATCGGAGCCGCATGCAACATGGTGTCACCTGGTCCGATGTCGGGCATCAGATCGATCAAGAATGCTGAGATTTCGGCCGTCTCACCGCGCATCGTCAGGGTGACCGCTTTTGGATCACCTGTTGTGCCACCGGTGTAACCCAACCGATAGGGAGCTTCGGGATCACGGAGGTGATAACAAGGCTGACTGGATCCCGTCCACGCCGTTGCCTCGATCCAGTCCAGTGATGTGACCACCTCGAGAGTTGGGCTACTCGTCGGGGCGCCGCCACTGTGAATGACGGCTCGACAGGACGCATCATCAATCTTGAAGATGTTCTGTGCTTCGGTGTCCTTTTCGTTGAGCGCGACGCGCACCAGCCCTGCCTTCGCAAGCGCATAGTAGACAGCCAAGCATTCAATTCCATTAGGAAGCATCACGCCAACACGGTCTCCAGGAACTAGACCCGAGTTGAGAAGCTCATTACCCAATCGATCGGTAGCAGCGTCAAACTCCCGGAAACTGACTGTGCGCTCCTCAGTTTCCAATGCAGGCGCATCACCAAAACGCTTGGCAGCATTGCGAATGAGACTTCCGATATCCATCCATGTCCTCCCTAAATTCCCCCGTGCACTGGCTTCAGATCACGCATTGCGTTGAAGCGTCATGTCCACACCTGCTGACTGGTAATTCACATAGCGCGCAGTCGTGGACTGCATCAGTTCCCGAGCTAACATGGCGCCCGGGGTCTCGGGGTAGTCCAGTTGTGTCTTTGCCGGACCCGCGGCATACATCGCATCAACATCGGGACCTGGAATGAGGAATCTCAACAGGAGTTCCTCATCACTCATATTCTCGCCGAACTGATGGCGGATTTCCGAAAGAGTAGGTTGCGGCGGTTCCCAGTCGAGGAATTCCTTACCGCGCTTGCTACCGAAGGCTCGATCTTGCACGTCTTCGGCTACGACACCGGGGATCGGTCCCATATGACCGGCAAGGTACATCAGGTTTTCGTCAGGAAAAACGGAATAGCGTTCGTCATTCACCAGATTGAGCAGCGCCTGGATTCCGACTAGTTGGGAGTATGGCGTCGCCATAATCGGGTAGCCCATCTCCTCGCGCACGACACCGATCTCTTCCATCAGTTCGTCGTAGCGATCTTCCATTCCATACTGTCGTAACTGATTGACAAGGGTTCCGGTCATTCCGCCGGGCAGTTGGGCATGGGAATGCGCCAGGTTGTATTCGCGCGGTGCGCCAAGGGTGTACCCCTCGGCTTCGGCCACTCGACGAAAATGCTCGGAAATCTCCGGGACCGCGGACTCGTCAAGGTTGACATCGAAACCGAGCCTGCGCATGTTGTCCGCGGTGACGGTGACCGATGGCATGGATGGCCCATTAGCCATTGGCCCCATCGCCGTATGCAGGATATGCACTCCCGCCTTCGCCGCCGTAATGTAATTAAGCGTTGAGATCCCCGTGGTGTTGTGGAAATGCGCTTCCAGTGGAACACCCGATGCGGCCTCAACCATCTCTGGTACCCATCTTGCAGCTCGCTCGGCTGTCAACACACCCGCTTCATCTCCGAGGATGATCGATTCCGTACCCCACGTCGCCATCTCGGCGACAATATTCGCGTAGTAATCGTCGGTGTGGACGGGTGATTCAGCAAACATCACCTGAGGGGCAGCGTGCATGCCAGCATCCTGCGCGATACCGGACATCCACTTCATCTGATCAAGGTTGAACAGGCAGTCAAAAATCCAAAAACTCCCAATGCCGTGCTTGGCAAGCGTACGTACCCAGAGTTCTAGAATCGACCGTGGCGTGAGTCCCATGCCGACGATCGCATTGGCACGCGCGCCCGCCCGCATGCGCGCTGTGGGCATGGCGCCGCGAACAAGATCGACTGTCTCCCAGGGATTTTCCTGGCAATATCGAACGAGTACTTCAAATAGCGATGACCCCGTGAAGTCGACAACGCTATAGCCCATCCGATCGATATCGGCCGCGACGGGCAGACTGTGTGCGGCACGCATGCGCATGCCCCATAGGCTCTGCTGACCATCACGAAGCGACTGGTCGATGAACTTGATCTCCGTCACACTGTTTCCCTTCGATGATCGCCTTGGCCATCGGCCCAACCGGCGAGGAATTCCTGTTCGACCCAACGAGTGTGGTGATCTCCCGCAACAAAATCTGGATGCTGAATCACGTCTCTTAGAAAGTCCCGATTGGTAGACACCCCATCAATCACCATGTGCCCTAGCGCCCTGTCCATCTTCACAAGGCACGTATCGCGATCCTCGCCATGGGAAATGACTTTCGCGATCATCGAGTCGTAGTACGGCGGAATTAAGTAGTCGCCGTACACATGGCTGTCCACCCTGATGTCCTCTCCCACGGGAGGGATCCAGCGAGTCACGCGGCCAGGCGAAGGAAGGAACCCTGCGCCGGGATCTTCAGCGTTCAACCGACACTCAATCGCATGGCCGGTCAACACCACATCGCTTTGGCTAAACGACAGAGGCTGTCCACCCGCGATCCTCAGTTGTTCCCGGACGATGTCGATTCCCGTAAGCATTTCCGTGACCGGATGCTCCACCTGAACGCGCGTGTTGACCTCGAGGAATGAGAAGTCACCCGTTTGTGCATCAACGATGAACTCCACGGTTGCCGCACCCACATAGTCCAAGCCCCGGGCTAACGTGATTGCCGCATGATGCAACTGCGCACGAACCTCTGGCGCAACGAAATTCGCCGGAGCTTCTTCCACCACTTTCTGGTACCTGCGTTGTGCCGTGCAGTCTCGTTCCCCCAGGTGAACGACGTTGCCATGGGTATCCGCCAAGACCTGCACTTCCACATGTCGAGCTCGGCTAATAAAACGTTCGATATACAAACGTCCGTCACCGAACGCCTGAAGCGCCTCATTGCTCGCCGAAGCGAATCGCTCTCTTATGTCGCTTGAATTTTCGACCAGGACCATGCCGCGGCCACCTCCACCGGCGGCAGCTTTCATGAGAACGGGGAAACCAACCTGATCAGCAATCAACTCAGCCTCATCAACATCGACAAGAGCAGAACTGCCAGCGCCCGTCGAAATGCCGAGGCTGTGAGCGAGCGCTCGGGCCTGCACCTTGTCTCCGCCCCGCCGAATAGCGTCAGCCGATGGGCCGATAAAGACAATGCCGTTTTCGTTACAGATCTCAACCAACTCTGGTCTCTCTGCAAGAAATCCGTAGCCCGGATGTAACGCATCGCACTGGGTCAGGACGGCTGCTGAAATCACCCGCTTTAGGTCTAGATAGCTCTCAGCGGCATTGCCCGGCCCAATACACACGACTTGATCAGCCAAATACGCTGCCATACTCTCTCGATCGGCTTCGGAGACTATGGCGACGCTTTCAATACCTTCATCAATGCAGGCTCGGATGATCCGAACAGCGATTTCTCCCCTGTTGGCAACAAGTACGCGTTGAAGCGGCGGCATGAATCAGTGTGCCGGATCGATGACGACGAGTGCCTGGCCGAACTCAACCATCGCGCCGTTATCCGCGTTGATTGCAATAACCGTGCCGCTCACACCTGCCTTCACGTGATTCATGAGTTTCATGACCTCAACGATGCACACCGTGTCCTCAGCATCGACGACTTGGCCAACATCCACGAATTCCGGTGCACCCGGCTGAGGGGAGCGCCAGAACAGTCCAAGCGAGGGCGATGTCACCTGGTGGCCTGCAGGCAGTGCCGCCGGTGCCGGCTGCGCAACTGGGCGCGGTGAGCTTTCGGCGGCGGGAGCGGCAACCGGAGCAGCCGCGGGTGGCACCGGTTCAACCCTCGGCACCGATACGTCACTGGATGATCCGGAGGCTCGCTGCGGGGGTCGGCCGGACCGAGAAAGGTCCAGACGTGTCTCACCAAACTTCAACGACAACTCATCCCAGCCTGATGTTTCAAAGGCGCTGACCAGTGCGCGAATATCCTCCGGGGTGAGTGACATCTGCTCTTTCCTCCTCATGGTCGACGTTCTACCGGCTTCTATGCGGGAATTCCCGACGGAAATCGGTGATCCGCCCTTAGACATCATATGTTTGTGGCAAACTAGCAGTGTGCTGACCGGTGCACAACGATTCGCGAGAAGATATCCCCCTAATTACGGGCCACCTGCTCGCTAAGGAGGGGACAGCCATGAGCGTGACCGACGCAGCCATCGTAAAGATCCGGGACTTGATTAGCGAAGGGCAGATGGCACCGGGTGAGCGGCTACCGCCAGAACAAGAACTTGCCTCCATGTTGGGCATCTCCCGCAGTTCATTGCGTGAGGCGGTCAAGGCGCTCAGCCAAGCAAAGGTCCTCGACGTACGCCGTGGCGATGGCACCTACGTCACCAGCTTGGAGCCTGAGCTGCTCCTTTCCGGAATGTCATTCGTCGTCGACCTCATGCAGGACTCCACACTCGTGGAGGTATTCGAGGTTCGAAAACTCCTCGAGCCAGCGGCTACGGCACTCGCCGCCCAGAGAATCACCGATGATCAGGTTGCCTCACTTCGCGAGAGTCTGGCCACGATGCGCAGCGCCCACGATCCCGAAGAACTGGTACTGAGCGACATTCAGTTTCACTCGCAAATAACCGCCGCAACGGGTAACTCAAGCCTATGTTCGATTCTGGCCGCTATTTCGACTCGGGCATTGCGCGCCCGAATCTGGCGCGCGTCTTTAAGCGGAGTCAAGACCATGACACTTGCTCAGCACTCGCTCATTTTGGATGCACTCGCCGACCGCGACTCGGTTCTCGCCCGGTCTGCTGCGACGATTCACGTCTCAGAGTCCGAGCGTTGGCTCAAGGAGTATCTCCAAATTTCCGCTGCACCCCCCGGAGACGGACTACTTATCGACCTGCCCGACACCGTGGCCACGACCATTTCCAGACAGGAATAGTCCGACTCGTTTTAACGCGTAATCACCAACATCACCACAGCAACCGAGAGGACATCACTCATGACCACTCCTTTAGTCACCGGCGTCGGCATGACCAGATTTGGTCGTCATCGCGGGGAGTCGGTCGCCAGCCTGGCTCTAGCTGCCGCGCGAGATGCCCTCTCGGATGCATCACTTGAAGCCCACGATGTTGACGTCGTGGTGTTTGCGAATGCCACCTGGGGAGCGATGGGAGGGCAGCATGGCATTCGCGGTCAGTTAGCACTTACGGGGCTAGGTCTGCGCCCCATTCCGATCATCAATGTCGAAAATGCATGCTGCAGTGCAACTACCGCGATGCAGGTTGCCACAGCGTATGTTCAATCCGGAATGGCCACGACCGCTCTGGCGGTTGGCTCTGAGGTCATGACCCAAGCACCACTGGAAGAACTCCTCGCCGCCTTCGAGGGCAGTTGGAACGTCGACGACCGTGACCAAACTATTGAACGACTCACCGTTTGGGGTAAAGACACCGTTATTCCCACCGATGCCGAGGAACTTGCCAACCGTACGGTCTTCATGGACATCTATGCCGCTTTCGCGAGAGACCATATGGCTCGATTCGGCAGCACTCGAGAACAACTGGCCGCGGTCAGCGCCAAGAACCACATACACTCAGTGCACAATCCTCGTGCGCAATATCAAAAACCTTTCACCGTTGACGAGGTTCTCGCTGGACGAGCGGTTGTGTGGCCCTTGACTATTCCAATGTGCTCCCCTGTCAGCGACGGCGCCGCAGCAGCCGTCATCAGTTCCAATGCGCGCGATCCAAAACGCGCGGTTCGCATCCTTGCCCAACGCATTGGCCACGGGGGCAATTGGGATGGCGTTGACGTCACTCAACATGTCAGTCCGCGAACGGCGGAACTCGCCTACTCTGATGCTGGGGTCGCACCCTCAGACATTGACGTTGCCGAGGTCCACGACGCAACAGCCGTCGGTGAGATTCAGCAAGTCGAGCACATGGGACTCGTGCCTTACGGCGAGGGCGGTCTAGCGGCGATGCGTGGCGAGACTGCGTTGGGTGGCCGCATCCCCGTGAATCCCTCAGGCGGACTCGAATCTCGTGGCCATCCCATCGGAGCTACGGGCCTCGCCCAAATTTTTGAACTCGTTACCCAACTTCGCGGAGAGGCTGGTGCCCGCCAGGTCGAAGGAGCCACGTTGGCATTGGCCGAGAACAGCGGTGGGCTCGTGGGCGTCGAGGAGGCTGCTGTCGCCGTCACGATCTTGGAATCGCCCGAGCGATGAATACAGCTCATACCCTCGCCGAGAGCGCCCGAGTCTTCGCCGACCAACCCGCGATTGTCATCGATGACCAGACAGATTGTGACTACGGTGAACTCGCACACCGGGTCGCCTGTCGTGCGGGAGCGCTCCATGAGTCTGGCGTCAAGCCGGGTGGCCGAGTAGTTCTGTACCTGAAGAATCGCCCCGACTACATCGAAGCACTCTTCGCAATCTGGTGGGCTGGGGCAGTGGCCGTGCCCCTGAGCAGCATGCTCCACGCCCGAGAGGCCGCCAGCATCATCGACGATGTTCGGGCGCAACTTACCTGGGTCGGTGAAGACCTAGCCGACGAACTCATGGACGTGTGCGCCAATCCAGGCAAGGTCGGTATTTTGGCTGCCGAGAACCTTGCCCATGAGCGCAATTTCCATCCACTTCCCATCGTTGACCGCCGCCCCGAGGACGATGCCTGGATCTTCTTCACCTCTGGCACGACAGGCAAGCCAAAGGGTGCACGGCTCACCCACGCAAATTTGTGGGCCATGACGACTGCCTACTGCGCCGACGTGGAATGGGTTGATGAACGGTCAAGTTTGCTTCACCTCGCATTGCAAAGCCACGCTTCGGGGCTTTTCGCTCTTCCCTTTATCGCTAAAGGAGCAGCGCAGATTGTCCCGTCAAGTACGGATCCAGCGCATGTCGCAACGCTTATGAGAACTCGGGACAACATGACGTTCTTTGTTCCTCCGATCATGCTTCGCCGCCTTTGTTCCGCACCGGAAATCAAGGCAGCACCGGTGGAACGAATGGGTACGGTTCTCGTCGGTGCGGCACCCGTCCTCGCCGAAGACCTCATCGCCGGGATGGCAACCTTTGGCGCGCGACTATGGAACGGCTACGGGCAGGGCGAGTCTCCTTGCACCATTACGGCGATGGGACCCCGCGCTATGGCCACGGCTGCGGCAGAACACAATCGCGTGGCCTTGGAGTCCGTAGGTGCGCCACGCATCGGAACTCAGGTGCGCGTCGTTGACGACGACGGCAACACAGTCCAAGACGGGGAAATTGGAGAGGTCATCGTCAAGGGCCCAACCGTGATGGCCGGTTATCTTGATAACCCCGAGGCAACGGCGGAAACCCTCCGCGATGGATGGCTGTTCACCGGTGATCTAGGGCGATTTGATGCAGGTTTGCTCACCCTGTTGGATCGCAGCAAAGACTTGGTCATCTCGGGAGGCGCAAATATTTACCCGCGCGAGGTGGAACAAACGCTCAGGCAGCATGCCGGTGTTCTGGATGTTGCGGTTATCGGCATCCCCGATGAGGAATGGGGCGAACGACTGGCCGCCTTTGTCGTTCTCCATCCCGATGAAGACACGCACGGATTTGAACGCAGCCTCGACGAACACTGCCTGTCCATGATGGCCCGTTACAAACGTCCCAAGGAGTACCACCTGATCACCGAGTTACCCAGAAATGGGGCCGGCAAGGTGTTGAAAACGACCCTTCGCGAACAACTCACTGCACACGCCCACAACAAGGAGTGATCATGCCCCATCTGGACTTCCTCGATGAGACGCTGCGCGATGGCCAGCAGAGCCTATGGGGCATGCGTATGCAAGCGGCCCATGCATTGCCGGTCGCCGGCACTCTCGATCGCACCGGCTTCAGCCGAATCGATCTGGCCGCCTCTTCGTTCATGGAAGTGCTCATCAAGTTCTGCCGTGAGGATCCGTGGGCCGGCTTAGACCTCATCCAGGCTCAGATCACGCGAACTCCCACCCGCGGTGGCATGCGCTCCAACGCTGCAGTCAGCATGGGAATCACTCCACCTGACCTCATGGATGCTTGGATGCGTCAACTCAATCGTCATGGTGTCCGATCGTTTTGGATTTACGACGTCCTCTACAACTTCCACCACATTGATCGACTTGCTCGCGTGGCCAAGGAATTCGGCTCAGAGATCGCCGGGACCGTGTTCTTCACTCAGTCCCCTATTCACACCGACGAACTGTTCGCGGAGCAGGTTGCCAACATGGCAGCGATTGACGGAGTAGACACCATCTTGTTTTACGACACCGCTGGAGTCTTGCTCCCTGATCGCATCCGCACATTGGTGCCCAAGATTGTCGCCGCCGCTGGTGGCAAGCCTGTCGAGATGCATTCCAATAACCTGATGGGCACGTCAACACTTGCCTACTGCGAAGCAATCCAGCATGGGGTTTCCGTTATTCACACTGCCAGCCGACCGATGGCGAATGGGCCATCCGTGCCATCAACAGAGGTCATGGTGCGCAACGCTGAAGTCCTTGGTTTCACCCATTCGCTCGACACAAGCTTATTTCCTGCCGTGGCCGATCACATGGAACGTGTGGGGAATGCCATGGGCTATCTGGTAAATCAAGCCTCCGAATATGACCTGACGAATATCTCCCATCAGGTGCCGGGGGGAATGACAGGAACGCTCAAGGCGCAACTCGCACAGTACGAGATGTCGCATCGACTTGATGAGGTATTCGAGGAGGCAGGACGGGTGCGACGTGAGCTTGGGTATCCCATTATGGCAACCCCGGTGAGTCAACTCGTCGGAATCCAGGCCGTCCTCAACGTCGTGACCGGGGATCGGTACTCGGTAGTACCCACCGAAAACTTGATGTATGCCGCCGGCTACTACGGGACTCCTCCTGCACCGATTGACGCGGCCATCATGGATCGGATGATGGAGCAACCCAGGTGGAAAGAAGTGGTCAGTAATCCACCAGAGGAGCCCTCAATTGACGAGCTTCGACGCACCTACGACACCACCAATGACGACGAATTGATCCTTCGGTTCCTCGTGCCAGAGACAGACCTCGCAGCGATGAGGGCAGCTGGTCCGGTCCGTCAGGAATTCCCGATGGGTTCTGAGGAGATCGAGCAGATCAGGTCACTCATGCGATCAGTGAACACTCCATACTTTCGGGTCAGCACAGAAAACTACGATCTCTCAGTCGCCAAACTAGGTGAATAGTCAGGTCCCGACATCAAGACAGCAGGTCGGCACCGCCGTGAACGTAGAAGACCTGTCCGGTAATCATTGAAGCGTCCGGTGAACTAATGAATCGAACCAGGGGCCGATAGTCGTCCGGTTCAACCAGTCGGCCAAGCGGATTCTTCTTCAGCGCTGCCGCGAGAACATCCGGGGTTGCGTCACCGAACACCGCACGCAACGCGGTCGTATCTTGCGCACCTGGTGCAAAGGCATTCACGCGGACGCCCTTGGGAGCCAGTTCGACGGCCAAATACCGAACGAGGGCCTCGGCAAGCGCCTTCGCGGGCCCGAGTGATCCATATTTCGGGTACACAGATCGACTGCCTCTGCTGGTCACATACAAGACCGTGCTGCCCGGCAGCAGAGCCGGCATTGCACATCGCACCATGTCTAATAGTGAAGTGCCATTGGCTTGAAGTGCATGAGCAAACTGCTGTTGGCTCATGTTTGTCAGTTCGTCTCGGATCACCTCGCCCACACTGTGCACGATGTGGCCAAGTGGAAGAGAGGTTTCGACAGCAGCACGCACGATCTCATCGGCGCCGCCGATCGCACCCATATCAACCTGAAGGAGTTGAGCAGTCACTCCCTCACCGCGACAACGATCAACCGCCCTGTTTGCTGACTCAACATCGGAATGAAATCCGAGCACCACCGTGTCTCCCGGATTCGATACGGCCAATGCCGTCTCTAACCCGATGCCTTTACTGCCACCAGCAATGATGTGTACCCGCGGATCCGACATTGAGTTAGCAGGCCGTGAATCCGCCGTCAACGGCCATGACCAAGCCATTGGTGTACGTCGACATATCTGAACTGAGATACAGAATAGAATTCGCGATCTCCTGTGGCGTACCGGTGCGCTCCATTGGACAGCCCCATCCAGCTCGCGTCTCATCGGCGTTCAGGTACTCGGTGTAGTCAGCAATCATCGGGGTATCGATGTACCCGGGCGCCAACACGTTGCTGCGAACGTTGAATGGTCCGTAGGTCTTTGCCATCGAGCGTGTCAAGTTGATGATTGCGCCTTTAGCCGTCGTATAGGCATGAGCATCGTGATGTCCGACCATGCCCAAGATGCTCGCAACGTTCACGATTGATCCGCTGCGCTGCTCGATCATTACCGGAAGCGCTCTGCGAGAGGCAAACACGACGGAATCGAGATTGATTCCCATCACGTGGTGCCAATCCTCAAGGGGCGACTCAACGAGCGCAAGCATGCTGTTCGGGCGTTGATCGCGGTACCCGTAACCGACCCCTGCGTTATTGATCAGCACATCCAAACCACCGAACTCTGACTTAGCCGCATCAATGACTCGGCCGACCTGCTCGTCATTGCTCATGTCCGCAGCAACCGCGATCGCCGAACCACCAGCCTGCACCACCTCGTCGACAGCTGCTTGAAGCCGGTCTGCGGTGCGCGCAGACGCCACCACGTTGGCGCCCTCGGCGCACAGCAGTTCCATCGCCGCTCTACCGATTCCCGAACTCGCCCCCGTGAGAACGACGGTCTTACCACTCATCATACTGCCCATCAGTACCTCCTCCAGTTCGTGATCAGCGCCGCGGCACCGCCCAATCCACGCCGTTAGACATCGGATGTTAGTTGCCACCTTGACGGGTCGATCGAGTCGGCGCAACCGATTTAGGAATTTCTATTTCCCGCATTTTTCTCACGAAATCCCTTCCGCCAAGGATCGCTAACCGCTAGGTTGACTCAGCACGATCGGACGTGAACGGACGCTGACGACGTCGAGTGATCAGATGTCTCGACGCGACTTTAGGAGGTGCCATGAGCGAGCCAAATATCCTCGCCGATAAGTGGGGCAAGCCGGCCATGAGTGAGGTTTTGGAGTTTTATCATTCATCAATCCGCAAACTCGTTGCCGAACGGTTTGCTGCATCGGGCAAGACCTGGCAGGAAGCGGTACAAGATCCTGCACTGGAGTTGACTCGAGCCGACTTTGAAAAGATCGAGGCCGATCTGCTCGCTACGGGCTACCGCTTCACCATGTCAGCCCAGGTGTCCATCGAAGAGGAACCCGAGAAATATCAGCCGATTGCTGGCGTGGGTAACTCGGGCAACCAGGTAAGCGACGAGAATGGCCGCCTTGTGGTCGGCACCGGAGACAATGTCTTCCAGGCAACCGATCTCGAGGGAACTGCGCGATTCGTCGGCACCGTTGAGGTGGTGATGGACATGCTCATGAACGGGGTACCCGAGGGCACCATCGCAGTCATTGATGATTCCGGCGGCACTCTGACGGCCCCCATCCTGGAAGGCTTCGCCGGAGTTGTCTGCATGGGTGGCACGATTCGCTCCCACCTGGGCATCTTGACCCGCGAATACGACATCCCGTGCCTGATGGCCGCAGAACTTGATGGTCTGGTCGATGGCGATCGCATCGTCGTCGAATACTCCAAGCCCGCTACCGATGCCTACGCTGAGCGAGATGAATCGCTTCGCGCACGCATCGCAAAGGTCTCCTGACGAGAGGTTGTGCACATAAAATGCCCGCAAACATCACACCCGCAGAACTACAAGACCTTAACCAGTTCTTGCAAAAGTCCAGCGACATCTTTTACTGGCAATGCACAACCCGGACCGTTCAGGAGTCCAAACTATTTCCGGTAAACCCCTACATCGCACTGTCTTACTACAACGCCTGGTACCGATATCCCGAGATCTTCCGAAAGATCGAAGCGGTCATGAGCCCCGAAGAGCTGGGTGCACGTGCTCGTGAGGTCTCCATGTCGGCCAATGCGATCATGTTGGGCATCATTCAGCAGTTCTACCTTGGTGGTCGTCAGTTCCTTCTTGACATGGGCATGATCAACCCCACCGACGGAATCGAAGATGTCAAATACGTTCTCGATTTCGCTCAACGAGTAAATCGCTCCTACCATCGTCAAAGCGGTTACACGCTCAACAGCGATATGAATAATCGTGCGCAACTGCTCCCCGAACGCACCCTGCAGGTTTTCGAGGCCGATGCTCTGGGCTGCAAACCGGGTGACAAGTTGCATACCGCGGTCGTGAAGTTCCTCGCAACGGCCTCGCAGTACGCCTTCCTCAAGAATTGCGAGTGCCGACTTGGCATCCACAATTCCGGTCCGTATAAGGTCGGCGACAAGGAAATGCTCGTCCGCGACTTTGTCGACCTCGCTGAGGGTGACTACCCCTGGCTTGATGGTGTCGCTTCAGAGATCGAGCACAACAACATCACCCTTCCCGTCATCATGAAGGACACTCACTTCAATATCGTCGATGACTGGGGTTCATTCGAGGCGACACCGTCATACGACCACGACAACATGGTTGCAGTCGGGCTATACACGTCGGACTATCTGTCTAATGGCTACATCCCGGTTCACATGGAGAACGCCAGCGACATGGCGGACTACCTCGATCACATGCGAGACCAGATGCAGCGAGTCACTGCAGAGTTGTGGAAGCGGATGGCTGGCTGGAGTCGCGAGCAGATGATTGATGCGGGTCTACTGGTGTACTACTCCGTACCGAAGGATCTTGCACACATCGCGGGTGTCTACGACACCAACGACTGGATGCTCGTAGAAGAGCGTGTCCAGCGGATGCGACCGCTGTTCAATGACGAGTATGGCAACTTCGCGATCGCTGAACTCGTCGGCTATATCTCACTCAGCTCACAGCAGGAGAGCCCCTACACCATGAGCAAGTGGTCAGGGCAAAGCTCGGACATGTGGTCAAAGATCCCTAATTCCGTGCTGAACGACGATAACTACACCGCAAGTGTCGGCCCAATCCGCGGTGGCAGCAGCGCACTGCCACCCAAGACCGGCAAGTACACAACCACGCGGGGCAAACTCACCCAGGATGAAGCGAATGCACTGGCTCGAGGCTTCACTCCGTCTACCATCGCGGGTAACTTCGTCAACTACGACGATCAGTGGGTCAAGTACAACGCTGGAACCCCCGAGGCTGATGCCCTCTATCGGGCCACTCAGGAAAACTCGTTCCAACTCAAGGGTAAAGGTTCAATGCTGCGAGCCGACGACGTCGCTGCGCTGCGTCGCTGGTAGCACGTTCTACCTCAAAACGAGCGGGGCACGCTAGATGCTGCCCCGCTCGTTTTGGTTTGGCCAGCGCTTTACATGGACCATCGCGTAAACGGATTATCCGCTTCGTACCGAGCAGCCGCACGCAGCACAAGACGATCATCGAAGTGACGTCCCACGATCTGCATCGCCATGGGTAAGCCGTCGTCTGTGAGTCCTATCGGAACGCTGGCTGCCGGACAGCGCGAAAGATTATGCGGGTATGTAAACGGTGTCCACTGCGTCCAATGATCTTGCGCATCTGTGTCCCACACATCTTGACCAACCGGAAGAGCAACCGTCGGCATCTGCGGCGAGATCAGCAGGTCGTATGAACTAAATAACTCAGCGAGTGACTTGCTCATTCGAAGCCGTGCCTTTTCCGCATTCAGGTAATCCTGTGCAGTGAGTTTGCTGCCGCGTTCAAAGGTGGCCCGTAGTCCTGGGTCGCTCTGGCCTAGCCTTTCCGTTGCTACTCCCAACAGCGCCATGGACAACATTGCGTCCCAAATGGTGCAGAAATCTTCACGAGGATCCTCAAAGGGCGGGTCAATCAACTCAACCGTGGCACCGGCATCTTGCATGAACAAAGTGGCGGCTTGTACTGCAGCCGCTATCTGCGGATCCACGTCGGCGTACCCGTAATCGGGAGAATAGGCAATGCGCAGTCCATCTATTCCACGGCCCAACTCACTCACCCAAGGGCTTGAATCTTCAGGTACCGGGTAAATCTCGCGGGGATCCGCGCGAGCGACTACCTCCATCATCGCGGCTGCATCGGCCACCGTTCGAGTCATTGGACCAACGTGGGACAAGGTGCCGCCGGTCGACGGAGGAAAGACGGGAATAACGGAAAATGTCGGCTTCAGCCCAAAGATTCCACAAAATGCCGCCGGCATACGAACAGAACCACCACCGTCGGTTCCGGTGGCCAGAACGGTCATGCCGGTGGCAACCGCTGCTGCGGAACCAGCAGATGACCCTCCGGTCGTGCGCTGCTGATCCCAGGGGTTGCGAGTGATTCCGGTGAGAGGTGAATCACCAACACCTTTCCAGCCAAATTCCGGTGTGGTGGTCTTACCCAGAAACACCGCCCCTCCATCCCGAAGCCGCGCCACCGCTGGTGCATCTTGCGTTTCCTCTGCGGCATCGACCGTTTGCAGGGAACCTTTGCGCGTTTGCCAACCGCGCATAGCCATCGTGTCCTTGATCGCAACGGGGATACCGTCCAGACGCCCCAGGGGGGTTCCCAGTCGCCATCGAAATTCACTCGACTTCGCCTGAGCAAGCGCTGAATCCGCGTCGAAATCGGTGAACGCATTGAGCGCCGGATTGATTTCGCTGATGGCGTCAAGGCAAGCCTGGGCGACCTCAACCGGTGACAGATCTGAATTGGCGAATCCGACAGTCAGAGACTCAACATCAAATTCAACGGGGTTGGACATCTAAATGACCGCTTCTCGGACCCTTTGGACACGTAATGGATCATTGGGATCGCAATGAACGGCCCGGAATCCGTAGGAGGCCGCCGCAAGGACGTTCGGGTACTCGTCATCAACGTACACGACATCCTCGGCCGGCAAGTCAATGAGAGACAAAGCCAGTTCGAAGATTTCCATGCTCGGCTTACGCAGCCCCACCTCACCGCTTATGACAACAGCGTCGAATGCCTCATCCCATAGCGTCCGGTCATAGGAATCGCCCCAGGAGTTCGACACCAGACCCGTTCGCAAACCCTGAGACCTCACGTCGCAGAGCAAATCGCGCATTTCAATATTCGTGCGAAGCGGTGCAAACATGCGCTCAAAGAGATTGTCCGGATCTGGTTCGGGTCCGTGTGACGCAAACACGCCCGCCAGCCAAGGCGCCACATCGGGCCGTGATAACTGCCCAATCTCTAACGCCTGCAATGGATTATCTCCGCCCACAATTAACTCTGTGAGCGAGGACATGATGCCCTCCGGGTCCAAACTCTCCGACCATGCCCATGTCGCAATACATTCGCGTAATGGCTGCGTCATTACCCCGCCCCAATCGACCAGGAGTCCGCGAGGTCGATCATGGGAGATCAGCGTCACGTTCTGGACGCCTGAATCAGCCGCAACTGCAGTGGCAATGCAGGATCAGCGACGACCACCGTCACGCCGGATTCCAACAGCGCGCTCGCGCCTTCAGCGGATTCCAATACAGATGAACGAACCGGACCCGACGCTTGACTCAATGCTTCCATCAGTGCCTGCGAGTCAACTCGCCCCGTTTGCGGGTCAAGGACCTGCGCAACGGAATCCAGATCAAGAACGTCCCCCTCCGCGTTGGGAACTACCTGCACGGGACAGTGTTCGTTAGCCCAGGCCGCCAACGGGGCCAGCGCAGGATGATCATCGATCTGCGTTGACTCCAACGGAAGGTAGCCGGCGTAAACGCGCCCACTCCCTCCGTCCACCGTCAACTCCTTGCCCGCTAGGCCCTCGGCCACCCCGTCACCCACACCAACAACACTCGGGCGACCCAGAGCTCGAGTGACGACCGCCGCGTGCGAGGTCGACCCGCCCAGATCAGTCACCACCGCTACCGCAGCGATCATTCCGTGAACGTCATTAGGGCTCGTGGTTGGTCGCACCAGTACCAGGCTCTCGCCTGCAGCAGCGCGGGATTCCACTTCGTCAGGGTCTATAACGCCGATGCCTTGAGCCACTCCCGGGCATGCGGGTTCACCGATGGCAATCGGCGTCACATTGGCCACCGTGTGCTCGGCAAGGTAGGGCAGAAGTACGGAGCGAATCTGTTCAGACGTTACGCGACTGACAGCAATTGCAGGGGTTATCAAGCCCTCGTGGACCAAGTCAATCGCTATCTGAACGGCCGCTTCGGGCGAACGCTTTGCACCTCGCGTCTGCAAGAGATACAGCACACCCTGCTCCACCGTGAACTCAACGTCTTGCACATCTGCGTGCTCGTGTTCCAAAATCCCGGCCCACTCAATCAATTCCGAGTGCACGTTCGGCATCGTCTGGGCAAGTTCGGTGAGATCCTTCACCGCGTGGGTTCCCCCCACGACGTCATCGCCCTGACCTCCCGGCAACCACTCTCCATAGGGCACGGACTCACCGGTTAGGGGATTTCGGGTGAACAAAACCCCGGTACCTGACTCATCACCTAGGTTTCCGAACACCATTGCCTGGATTGTGACCGCGGTGCCGCCGACGTCGGAGATACCCCAGTGTCTGCGATAACTCTTGGCACGAGCCGACTCCCAAGAGTCGAAGACAGCACAAATAGCCTGCCGCAATTGATCATGGGGATCCTCTGGGATCGCTTGACCTACGTCATCGGCGACCAGGTCGCGGACCTCGCTGGGGCTTGGTCCACATACATACGGATCCAAGTCCGCCTTGAATACGATGTCTCCGTATGTGTGGCAGAACCGCGCATGAGTGTCTCGTGCATAACCGGCATCGGCCGTAATTCGAGCCAGGCCGTACTCGACCTCATCGGTAATACCGAGGTTGAGCACGGTATCCATCATGCCTGGCATGCTCACTGCTGCACCCGATCTCACGGATACAAGTAGTGGCGCATCTGGATTGCCCATCACCCGACCTGTAGCTTGCTCGATCGCTGCCACGCCAGACAGAATCTGCTGCCAGAGGTCGTCATCCAATGTGCGCGAATTCTCGTGATAGCGCGCGCATTCAGAAATAGGAATCACAAACGCAGGCGGCACCCGCAGCCCGAGCTTGGTCATCCGAGCAATGCTCCAAGCCTTACCCCCGATAATCTCCCTGTCTGGCACCTGGGTGCCGTCAAGAACGATGATTCGTTGTTCGGGTTGACTCACAGATTCACTCCTGACGCTGGCGACCGAGCATGCGAAGTAGGTCTTCGTGAAGTTCAAACCACACGGTGTGGTAGCTATCGATGCGGACACCACTCACGTAGTCGGTATCCCCTGCGAGGACCTTGTCGTAGGCGGCCTCTAGGCGCTCAAGGTAGCGACCAAGTCGCGGCTCCGCCTCACTGCAATTGCCGACCACTCGCTCGGCTCGCTCATGTAGGTCGCCGAGTCGGTCAATGATCACACGATCGTAGTCAGGATCTGAGTGGTCATTCGGTACCCGCTGGCCTCCCGCCGGCATCGTTTGCCAGTCGGTAAACAACGCCAACAACTGCGTGTTCACTCGCTCAAACCGCTCATACGCCGCGGTGAGAGCTCCGTCTTCGCGTGCGCTGGCATACACGATGGGGTACTGATCCGCCAGCCAGGCCTGCCCTGCCGGTGCCACCATGAAGATGCCCTTGGCTCCGGCAATCTTGCCTTCTGCCATTGCCGCATCGAAGACTGCGGCCACCGCGCTCTCGTCTGCGTTCAGCAGATCAGCAACGGCACCGGGGCCGGCGGCCTTGCGTACAGCGAGGCCATGGACGGCCAAGAAATCCAGTGACAACTCCTGCTCACTCACGGTGGGCACCTTTCCCTATTCGGTCAAAGATCTGATGTTTGGGTGAGGGATACGACACGTCAGGCTAACGAATAGCCAGCATCCGCGATCTCTTTTCGTGAAATTAGTCGGATGTTTGTCCCTTCTTGAGCGTGGAGATCTTAGACCGGGATCGCGCGCAATATCGCCGCGAGTTGATGCAGATCGTCCACAATCAGGTCGGGATCCACCGCCTGAAACTCGTCACGGGAGTGCAACCCATGACTCATCAGCACCGTGCCTAGACCGGCCGCCTTGCCCGCCCTCGCATCGACCGGCCCATCGCCCACGTAGACCGAAGCCGACGGGGTCACCGCTATCTGGCTCAGGGCCTTGTGTATGCCCTCGGGATCGGGCTTTCCCTTGGCCACGTCATCACCGGTAATCACGACGTCCATTAAGGCGCTCAGGCCCGCGATCTGCGCGTCGATCTCATAGCGCACCGGTGCCTTGGAAGTCACCACCCCTGTTCGAATTCCACGGTCTTTCAATTCTCTCAGGAGTTCGCCGGCACCTGAGTGCACCTGAACGTGTGTGGGAGCCAATTGTGCGTACGTGCGATCGAATACGCGAGTGAGTTCTGCGACCTGCTCGGGTCCGCTAGTGATCGTGGGAAAACTATCGACAGCCCTCATCGACAAAACCCGGCGGCGATCTGACTCTTCAACCGGAAAGCGGTAGCCGAGCACCTCCTCGGTCGACATCTGCCAGCAATCCAGCAGGATTCCGCCAGTGTCGACCAATGTCCCATCCCAGTCGAAAAGAACCGCCCCCAGCGTTTGGTCCAGATTCAGCGAGTTGTGACTCATCGCTGGGAAACTCCTTTCCTTGGGCCGCTGGCCATGAGCGCACGTTGATCAAAGCCAACCATCCGTTGCGACAGTTGCACGTATACGGCGCAGATCTCATCTGGACTCAATTTGCCGTCCGCTCGGTACCAGGTCGAGACAGAAATACACATTTGCAAAATCGCGATGACAGACATCCGCAAATCAATGACGTGAAATTCACCAGATGCGTCGCCATTTCGAAGGATGTCACCCAACTGAGTTTCGAACGTCGCCCGAAGCGACACCGCCTGTCGGTAATGCGTCGCAGATAGGCCCGCCATCTGTCGATTGACAATGCTCGCCTGGTCACTGTTGAGGGCATGAAAGCGAACATGCGCATCGACGAAGGCGGACAATTGATCCCGGGCATCAGCATCGACGGCCAGGGTCTCCATCGACTCGCGAATTCGGCTCGTTAATTGCATCAGGGCACCACGTGTGAGGTCCCAAAGAATCTCTTCCTTGGAAGCAAAGTGGTTGTACAGGCTTCCGGCCTGGATTCCCACTTCACTCGCGATAGCCCGCATGGTTGTTGCCTCGTAACCATCGCGAGCAAACATCTCAAGACCGACCCGACGGATGGCGTCCACGGTTGATGCACCAGACATCATGATGCTTTCATAGCAACGACATCAAAGACGTCTTCAGGATGTCTTATACCGACGAAGTTCTCGTCGAGCCAGAGCCATCTTGTGCACCTCATCAGGACCATCTGCGATGTGCAACATCCTTGCCGTTGAGTACAACTCAGCCAAAGGCGTGTCCTGACTGACGCCAGCCCCACCAAATGTTTCGATAGCCCGGTCTATTACCCAGGTAGCCATCTCCGGCGTCGACACCTTGATGGCAGAAATCTCTACCGCGGCGCCACGGTTTCCGACGGTGTCCATCAGCCACGCCGTTTTCAAGACGAGTAGTCGATTCATCTCGATTTTGATTCGCGCCTCCGCGATCCAATCCTGAAAGACTCCCTGCTCAGCAATCGACTTTCCAAACGGGAAGCGAACGAGGGCTCGCTCGCACATCAGGTCATAGGCTCGCTCGGCCATGCCGATCAAACGCATCGCGTGGTGAATTCGACCGGGGCCAAGACGAGCTTGGGCGATAGCGAAACCACCATGGAGCTCGCCGAGCAGGTGATCGCGAGGAACCCAGACGTCATACTCAATCTCGGCGTGACCACCGTGCCCACCGTCGGTGTAACCGAAGACACTCGTAGACCGGATGATGTTGACACCGGGTGTGTCCAGGGGTACCACGATCATGCTGTGGCGGCGGTGCTTGTCGGCGTCCGGATCCGACAGACCCATGACAATTGCCACCTTGCAGGAGGGACTCATCGCGCCGCTGGACCACCATTTGCGGCCCTTGATCCGAAACCCACCATTCTCTTCGGTGATGCGAGTCGAAATGTTGTTGGCATCTGAACTCGCCACCGCGGGCTCGGTCATGGAATACACCGAACGGATTTTGCCTTCGAGCAGGGCTGGCAGCCACTGTTCGCGTACCTCAGGGGTAGCAAAGTGATGCAAGATTTCCATGTTTCCCGTGTCTGGGGCCGAGCAGTTCATTGCTTCGGGCATGATCCAAGGACTTCGACCGGAAATCTCAGCGATCGGTGCGTACTGAAGGTTAGTAAGGCCCGCACCCCTATCGCCGGGTAAGAAAAGGTTCCACAATCCTCTGCGCCTGGCCTCAAGCTTGAGTTCCTCAATAACCTCAGGCGTGTCCCAGGCGCCGATCTCGCGACGCTGCGCCGCGTAGATCGGTTCGGCGGGCAACACGTGGTCGACAAGAAATTCCTGCGCCGTTGACTCCAGATCAGTCACGGTCGAGTCATAGGCAAATTCCATTGCCGCCTCCTTGGCGAACAGTAGTGACTTTGAAACTAACGCTTGTTAGTATCGCCGTGCGCCTTCCAAAAATCAATAGAACGACGAATTCGTTCACGACGTATTGCTCTGACCACAACCTCGGCAGGGAGTTTCCATGCTACGCACTCTTTACTCAGCCGACCATGAGGATTTTCGGCAAACTGCCAGGGCGTTCGTCGAGCGGACCCTGCTCCCCGGCTATGAGGACTTCGTCGCAGCCCGGGAAATCCCTCGCTCTGCCTGGCACGCAGCGGGTAAGGCAGATCTGCTGGGGCTTGAGATCCCGGAGAATTTTGGCGGCACGGCCCCTGAGGACTACCGATTCAACGCGGTCTTGCAAGAAGAGCTCGGAGCAGCAAGCATGGCATTCCATTCGTGCTTCCAAATGCATTTCGACGTGGCCGTTCCTTACTTGACCATTTACGGCACCCCCGAACAACAAGCACGCTGGCTTTCCGGAGCGGCTACTGGCGATCTAGTCATGACCATCGCGATGACCGAACCATCCGGGGGATCTGATCTCGCAGCCTTGCGCACAAGCGCCGTCCGGCGCGATGATTCTTGGGTTCTCAATGGCTCAAAGACATTCATTACCAACGGTTATACTGCTGATCTAGTTATTGTCGCCGCTCGGACGTCACCGGAGAAGAAGGCGAAAGGCATCACCTTGTTCGCCGTCGAGTCTGGGACTCCTGGATTTGAGCGGGGTCGCAAACTGGACAAAGTCGGCCAGCCAGAGGCCAACACGTCGGAATTATTCTTCAACGATGTCGTGCTCACCGACGAGCACGTGATCGGCGAGGTCGATCGCGGATTCATCCAGATGATGGAGCAGCTACCGCAGGAGAGGATTGGAGCCGCCGTCGGCAACCTGGCCCAAGCCCGATCAATACTCAACGAGACACTCGACTACGCGCGCACCCGGGAAGCGTTCGGTCAAACCATCGGGTCCTTCCAACACAACAAGTTCCTACTGGCCGAACTCGTCACGAAAATTGACGTCACCCAGGCCTACGTTGATGCGTGCGTCGATGCGCATGCACGTGCCGAACTCACCGCTGTCGATGCAGCAAAGGCAAAGTATTGGACCGCAGACATCCAAAACGAGATCGTCGATGCTTGCGTTCAGCTGTTCGGCGGCTACGGATACATGAAGGAATATCGCGTTGCGCGGGCGTGGCTTGATGCTCGCGTCACCCGCATCTGGGGTGGCACCAACGAAATCATGAAGGAAATCATCGGCCGCGATCTCGGCCTCTGAAACAACCAACCTAGGAGGGCCAGATGGGCAATCTCACGTACGACTTCAGCGGGCAAACGGCGATCATCACCGGGGCAGCCCGCGGTATCGGCCTGGAAATCGGACGCTTTTTTGCCGAGGCGGGAGCCGACACCGTACTGATCGATTTTGACGAGAACGAACTCGACATCGCCTCCGACCAAGTCGGAGCGAAGGGGATTGCGGCGGATGTCAGCAACACCGAATCGGTCGACAAAGCCATTGCCGACGTGATGGCAACAACCGGCCGGGTAGACATCCTGGTAAACAACGCCGGAATCCTTCGCGACAAAGTCTTGTGGAAGATCTCTGATGAGGACTGGGATGCTGTCCTCGGTGTCCATGCCGGTGGCACATTCCGGCTCACCCGCGCTTGCGTTCCCCACTTTCGCCAGCAGGAATTCGGTCGCGTCATCAACGTCACGTCCTACACCGGTTTGCATGGCAATACCGGACAGGCCAACTACGCCACGGCGAAGGCTGGAATTATCGGGTTCACGAAAACCGCTGCCAAAGAATTGGCTCGTTTTGGCGTCACCGTGAACGCGATTTCGCCCAATGCAGAGACTCGGATGGTCTCCTCGATTCCTCCGGACAAGCTAGCGGAGATTGCAGCAGGAATTCCGATGGGTCGCTTCGCGCATCCATCGGAAATGGCTGCAGCCATCGGATTTCTCGCCTCCCGTGAAGCCGGTTACATCACCGGCGCTGTGCTTCCGGTGGACGGTGGGCTATCAATGTGAGCAAGTCTCCGACGGTCGAAACGTCGAACCCGCAAGTGTCCGCCGGCACTGAAGTCCTCCTGCTGCGTCACCCAGATCTGCTTCCCGAGCCTGACGACTTCGGTATTCAGCAGGCAGCACACCAGGATCTGTCAGACGGTCAAGTGCGGATCGCGCTGGAGTGGATTTCGATCGACCCAGCAATGCGAACCTGGGCGGCCGCGAACCCAGGACGAGGCAAACACATCGTGCCCGGATCAGTGATGCGTGCCTATGGGGTCGGTCGAATTATTGAGAGCAGGAACGACACGCTCCTTCCAGGTGAACGAGTCCTTGGGCCATTCGGTCTGCGTGAACAGCACGTCAGCGATACGACTGACATTCGTCGCGTGCTGCCGCACAACCTCGACCCGGCATCCCTTGCCCTTGGCATTCTTGGACACATTGGGCTTTCAGCCTATGTCGGCATGGTCACCATCGCCGGAGTTACACGTGACGACACCGTCGTGGTGACCTCTGCGGCCGGCGCCGTGGGCAGTATCGCCGCACAGATTGCCACACGAACGGGAGCGCACGTCATCGGCATCGTCGGCAGTGCCGAAAAGGCCGAACTGTGCGCGTCCGCCTACGGCCTTCCCCACTGCCTCATCCGCGATAGTCCGGACTTAGAGCAGCAACTGCGGTCACTCGCTCCCGACGGCGTCGACGTCTTTTTCGATAACACAGGGGGGCCAGTTCACGACCTCGTGATGACGCAGATGGCAATCGATGGACGAGTCGTGATCTGCGGAACGATTGCCCTTGACAGTCGATCGCCCGGTGATGGACCGCGCCACGAGCGCATCATTCTTGACCGCTCGCTCACGGTCAGAGGTTTCCTGCAATCGCGATACAGCGAGTCAGAAGACCAGGCACTCGCCGACCTCACCGAATGGCACCGGGCTGGTGAACTCACACTTCATGAACACATCGTCAATGGCCTTGACCAGGCTCCCTGGGCACTGAAAGCACAACTAGCCGGTCAGCATCTGGGCAAGGTGCTGATTCGCGTTTCACCCGCAACCGATCATTAAGTCGCACGTCCACATATGAGGAGAGCAAGATGACCAGTCGTGACGCAGTAATTGTCGAAGCTATTCGGACTCCGGTGGGTATCGGAAAGCCGACGAAGGGTGAACTGTCAGGTAGCCACCCGGTAGACCTGTCTGCGCAGGTGCTCCGTGGTCTCGTCGAGCGCACGGGCATTGACCCTGTCGTGGTTGACGATGTCGTGTGGGGCTGCGTATCGCAGGTGGGCGAACAATCCTTCAACGTCGGCCGTAACGCCGCCCTCGCCGCGGGTTTTCCTGAAAGCGTTGTCGGAACTACCGTTGACCGCCAATGCGGATCAAGCCAGCAGGCGGCTCATTTTGCTGCTGCCGGAGTCATCGCAGGTCAATACGACGTGGCGATTGCCGGCGGTGTCGAATCGATGTCGCGTGTCCCGATGTTCTCCAACACTGAGGGTGGCGATGGTCCGTTTGGGCCGATGATGAAACAACGCTACGAGGGTCGTCTGGTCAACCAGGGAATCAGTGCCGAGATGATCGCTCAGCGATGGAATCTGTCGCGGGCGTATCTGGACGAACTCGCAGCCAGCTCACATCAACGGGCCGCTCAGGCAACGCGTGAGGGGCTGTTCGACTCAGAGATCCTGCCGATTGACACCGGGGCTGGACTGATGAGCGCCGATCAAGGAATCCGCGATACGACGACGGTCGAGGGACTCGCGGGACTCAAAACGCCATTTCTTGATGATGGTGTAGTCACGGCCGGTAACGCATCGCAGATTTCAGATGGATCCGCTGCCATGTTGATCATGACCTCAGCCAAGGCAGCGGAACTCGGGCTCACTCCCATCGCCCGTTTTCACTCCTTCGCGGTTGCCGGAGTTGATCCGGTGATCATGCTGACCGGCCCGATTCCCGCTACCGAAAAGGTCCTCGCGAAGTCTGGTCTTGACATGGCAGACATCGGCGCCTTCGAAATCAATGAAGCGTTCGCCTCCGTACTTGGCGCTTGGCTCGCCGATACGCAGGCCTCGCACGACATCACAAACCCTCTCGGCGGGGCCATCGCACTCGGACACCCGCTCGGAGCTTCCGGTGCTCGCTTGATGAGCACACTGGTTCACCACATGAAGCGCAACAACATTCGCTACGGCTTGCAAAGCATGTGCGAAGGCGGAGGAATGGCGAACGCCACGATTTTGGAACTGCTATGAATCGACTACTCGTTGACCGAGTCATCTCCCCAGACCAAACATTGTCGGTCATGCAAACGGCAATGTTGGCCGTGTCCTGCGAGGCCGGTCCCTGGGATGGCCTGTGGGTCTCCGAGGCGCGGCACGATCCCTTCTTGACCATGGGATTTGCGGCCGAACACACCGAGCGTCTTTCGATAGGCACGTCCATAGCTGTTGCCCTATCCCGGTCACCTATGACGATGGCTTACACAGCATATGACTTGCAGCGCATCAGTAAGGGTCGATTCATCCTCGGTATCGGCAGTCAGGTGAAGGCCCATATCGAACGTCGTTTTTCCATGCCTTGGAGCGCGCCAACTGAACGAATGTGCGAGTACATCGCCGCGCTCCGTTGCATCTGGAACTCATGGAGAACGGGTGAGAGACTGCACTTCCAAGGTGACTTCTACCAGCACACACTCATGCCTGGTTTTTTTTCGCCTCCCGCTCTGGAGCATCCAGACCCTCCGATCTACCTGGCCGCCGTCGGACCCACCATGACCGCTCTCGCGGGCGAAGTCGCTGACGGCGTTATCCTGCACGGCTTTACAACTGCGACCTATATCGCTGAGCAAACACTCCCGGCGTTGAAGCAGGGCCTGGATCAATCAGGGCGTTCGCGAGGCGACGTTGCCATTTCAACGATGGCCTTCGTGGTCACCGGGCGAACGGAATCAGAATTCGCCCATGCTGCTCAAGCAGTACGTGAGCAAATCGCTTTCTACGGAAGCACTCCCGCATACCGGCCAGTGATGGATGCGCACGGCTGGGGTGAGGCCGCTGAGGAACTGTCACGAATGATGCGTCAGGGCGGGCACACTTCGGCGGATCTCAGCGCCGTGATTACCGACGACATGTTGCATGCATTCGCGGTCGTCGCTGAGCCCCACGCGGTCGCGGGCCAGATTCACGAACGGTTTGCCGGATTGGTGGATCGCCTGAGCTTCTATACGCCCTATCAGACAGACGATCACCTGTGGACGGACATTGCCGAAGATCTGCTGACCCTACAAAGCGAGAAGGCTCAGTCGGATTACTCGAGCGGGTTATAAAATCTCAAAGATCGTGTAACGCGGTCCGGTCGCTAATCTTTCACCCACGCCGATAGCGAGGATTCCGTTGAGCCACGCATACTTCGTGGAACCGGTCTCAAATCGCGGGGCGATGCGAAAGTAGATCTCATGAGGGTCAACGGGCTCTCCGGCCGCAAGGCGGGCCAGTGCCTCCGGTGAACCGGTCCGAATCCCCGAGTACGTCATGAGGACCCTCTCGCCATCGTGAGTCGTGAGCACTAATCGAACATCCAGGACCAACGAGCCGTCCGCTCGGACGAGGGCCCAATCATGACCCCCGGCTGGATCTATCTCCCCGTGAAGCCTTTCCCCGACGAAACTGCCCCCGAGTACGGGGACGACCTTGCGAGTGCCCGACGGCGTCGGCTCATGCACCTGAGGTGCGCCGAGTTCAGCCGTCAATACAAACAGGGGCTGCGACCGCAGCTCAAGCTGTGACGTCATGGGGTCAGTCATGGCGTCATTCGACCACATTCATCGGATCTATTTCGGGAGTTGATTCTAAATTTTCCGACACACCGGTGCGATTCCCCATAAGAAATCCCAGTATTTTGATTGACCGGGCCGCCACGCGGGCATATCGTCCGATGAATCAAGTGATGAAAGTGCGGCTCGACCGGGCCTATTCGACTCCACTCCTAGCCCCGAGGGGGACACATGGACTCATTTGTCGCTTCAGCAGACCAGGTCGCCGCGATTAGCGCCGTCATAGCCAAGCTACGATTCGTCAACTGCGAAATGTTGTCCGTCACCGTGGGGACGGACCCGGCCTGGCTGCAGCAGGTC
>Ga0115564_10000566_pt1 | contig 36820 bp, 30 predicted proteins | sample COGITO_mtgs_1105_7_FD_88680 | JGI IMG/M metagenome (GOLD analysis project Ga0115564, IMG submission 88680) | Pelagic marine microbial communities from North Sea - COGITO_mtgs_110523 | ecosystem: Environmental > Aquatic > Marine > Epipelagic | place: Germany:Helgoland, sampling site Kabeltonne...
TCCGTCAGCGCCTTTTCCAATGCAACGCCTAGGTCAAATTCGCTAACAACCGGTAAACGTCCACGGTCCACCAGAACCACAACCTCGCCCTTTATGGACTGGTTTTCGTAAAATTCGGCCAATTCCTTGAGCGAACCGCGCCTTATCTCTTCAAACTTCTTGGTCAACTCACGGCACATCGCTGCGGGTCGCTCTGGCCCAAGCGTCTGTGCCGCATCCATCAACATGGCCCCCAGCCGCTTGGGCGATTCGTAAAACACAAGTGTGCCGGGAATGTCGCGCAGCGCCTCAAGGCTTGTCCGGCGCGCGGTTTTGGACGACGGCAGAAACCCCGCAAAGAAAAACGCATCTGTGGGCAAGCCCCCCAGCGCAAGTGCGGTTAACACAGCCGACGGCCCCGGTGCGCAGGTTACATTCAGGCCTGCTGCAACAGCCCCCCGCGCCAATTCAAAGCCCGGATCGGCGATAAGTGGCATTCCTGCCTCAGATGCATAGGCAACTGATTTGCCGTCCCGGATCGCTGCCAGCAGCTTGTTCTGCGCACCCGTGCCACTGTGATCATGCAGCGCCAGAACCCGCCTGTCACCCAAGGGAACCCCATGGATGTCCATGAGTTTCCGCAGGCTGCGGGTGTCTTCGGCCGCCAAGACATCAGCCGATGCCAGCACGTCCAACGCACGCAGAGTGATATCGCGGGCCGTGCCAATCGGGACGCCGACAAAGTATAAACCCGCCGACAGGGGTATCATTTGGTAATTCACGCTGGACCCGCCTTTCGCACTCTCTATGATCACGGCCATGTGAAACGGCCCGTGCGCCGTACCGATCACCCGGGGAGTGAGACCGATATGATTGCTTTTTTCGAGGCCAGCCGCAAGAAGCTGCGATTGCTGATTTTGCCACTGTTTGCCTTTGCACTTGCCGCCTGCGATCCAGCAGCCTTGGGCAGTTTGACAAATACAGGCGGCCCAAAGATTGACGCGAACGCACCGGTCGCTGTGGCGTTGTTGATCCCGCGTGGCGGTTCCGCGAGTGACAATCTTTTGGCACAGAGCCTTGAAAACGCGGCGCGTTTGGCGATCCGCGATCTGGACGGCGTGCAGATTGATCTACGTGTCTACGGAACTGCAGGGTCGGCGGCAAATGCGTCCAGTGCCGCGGCCCAAGCCGTTAACGATGGTGCCAAAATCATCCTTGGACCCGTCTACGGCGAAGCGGCGAATGCAGCTGGCCTTGCGGCGGCGCAGGGCGGCGTGAACGTACTGTCCTTCTCCAACAATCCCACAATCGCGGGCGGCAACGTATTTGTTCTTGGACCGACGTTCAGCAATACAGCTGATCGACTGGTTGGCTATGCCAAACGCAATGGCAAAGACCGTATCGTCGTGCTGCACAGTGACGATGTGGCAGGACAACTGGGCCGCAATGCCATTCAGCAGGCGATCTCTGCCAACGGCGCAACACTTGCAGGCACGGTCGACTATGCCCTCAGCCAAGAGGCGGTTGTCGCGGCCGTGCCGCGCGTCCGCTCGACCATAGACAGTTCTGGCGCAAACGCGGTCTTTATGACCACATCTTCGGCCACTGCCTTGCCCTTGTTTGCGCAGTTACTCCCAGAAGCGGGCGTGACATCCGCTACCTCGCAGTACATCGGTCTGACGCGCTGGGATATTCCTGCGCAAACCCTGACACTGCCCCGTATTCAGGGTGGTTGGTTCGCATTACCAGACCCCGGTGCATCCAGCGCATTCGAACAAAAATACTCTGGCGCATACGGATCCAGCCCACATCCACTGGCAGGGCTGGCGTTTGACGGCATTGCCGCTGTTGGTGCTTTGGTCAAAACCGGTAAGGGCGACGCGCTGACCGGTGCCTCGCTGACGCAAGGTGCTGGTTTTCAGGGCGCGACGGGCATCTTCCGTCTGCGCCCAGACGGTACAAACCAGCGTGGCCTTGCTGTTGCGACCATCCGCAATCAGGGCGTTGTTATACTGGAGAATGCGCCCAAAGCATTCGGCGGCGCAGGCTTCTAAATTGCGCCAAACCCGAAGTAAAAAACCTGCATCAGACGCACAGCCTGCTGTGCGTCTTATTTGCGACGAAACCGTGATCTTTGACCATCAGGCGGTATATGAATCCCTGTCGCATGCTTGTACTAACGCGGGGTCCGGTGACGTCCGTGCGCAAACCGTGGCGATCCTGCGTGATGCGCAGAAAAACGGGCGGCGGCAGATTGCCGAACACTTTGCTGCAAAGCCCTTTGACGCCCGCGGCATGACGCGGTCCTATACGTATCTGACCGACCAGCTGGTCAAAAGCACGTTGTTTGTTGCGACAAAGTATCTGCATCCAAAACCAAATCCGACTGATGGCGAACGTCTGTCTATCATCGGTGTCGGCGGTTATGGCCGGGGTGAGATGGCGCCGTTTTCTGACGTCGATTTGTTGTTTTTGATCCCGTACAAAGTCACTCCATGGTCTGAAAGCGTGATCGAGAGCATTCTTTACATGCTGTGGGACCTGAAAATGAAGGTCGGCCATTCCAGCCGCAGCATCCGCGACTGCATCCGCCTTGGACGCGAAGACAACACCATCAAGACATCCCTTCTGGAACATCGCCAGATCGCGGGGGACACAGTGCTTGCCACAGAACTCCGCCAACGTCTGAACGACGAGCTCTTTACTGGCACAGGGCGTGATTTTATCGAAGCCAAGCTGGGCGAACGCGACAATCGACACCTGAAACAAGGTCAGCGCTATGTCGTTGAGCCGAATGTGAAAGAAGGCAAAGGCGGTCTGCGTGACCTGCATTCGTTGTTCTGGATCGCCAAGGTTATCTACGACGTCGAAAAAGTGTCAGAGCTGGTCGACAAAGGCGTCTTTCGACCCGACGAATACGAGACATTTCGCGCTGCCGAGGATTTCCTCTGGGCCGTGCGCGGGCATCTTCACTTGCAAACGGGTCGCGCCACTGAACAACTGACCTTCGACATGCAGGTTCAGGTCGCAGACGCTATGGGGTACCAAGACACAGGAGGCAGGCGCGGTGTCGAAGTCTTTATGCAGACCTTCTTTCGCCACGCGACAGCCGTTGGCGATCTGACGCGCATTTTTCTAACGAACCTTGAAGCAATCCACATCAAGGCAGAACCGCTGTTGGAGCGCATGTTCCGGCGCCGTCCTCGGATCAAGGCGGGCTACAAAGTGGTGCACAACCGCATCGCGATCGAGGACGAAGGGGACTTCCTTGCAGACAAGCTGAACATCCTGCGCCTGTTCGAGGAAGCGTTGCGCACCGGCATGCTGATCCACCCCAATGCGATGCGGCTGGTGAAATCCAATCTTCATCTGATCGACGAAGGCATGCGCAACACCCCAGAGGCACAGCGCATTTTCCATGATCTGCTGCTCAAGCACGGCAATCCAGAACGCGCGCTGCGGCGGATGAACGAGCTTGGCGTGTTGTCCGCGTTCATTCCCGAATTTGAACCCATCGTGGCAATGATGCAGTTCAACATGTACCACAGCTATACCGTGGACGAACACACGATCCAGTGCATCGCCAACCTTGCGCGCATTGAAAAGGGCGAGTTGGTCGAAGAACTCCCGGTAGCCTCGTCGATCCTGCAACGCGGCGTGAACCGCAAGGTTCTCTATATCGCGATGTTGCTGCATGACATCGGCAAAGGACGGCCAGAGGATCATTCCATATTGGGCGCACAAATCGTGCGCAAAGTGGCACCGCGTCTGGGCCTGAAACAAGAAGAAGTCGACACCGCCGAATGGCTGGTGCGCTATCACTTGTTGATGTCGGATATGGCCCAAAAGCGCGATATTGCAGACCCCCGCACTGTGCGCGACTTTGCCAAAGCCGTGCAGACTGTCAAACGCCTTGACCTGCTGTGCGTGCTGACCGTCTGTGACATTCGCGGTGTCGGTCCCAATACATGGAACAACTGGAAGGCCGTGCTGATCCGCGCGCTCTACCGGCAAACCGAACGCGCGCTCGAAACCGGCCTTGAAGATCTGAACCGCGCCAACCGTGGAACAGAAGCCAAGAAGACCCTGCGCGAGGCGCTCAAAGACTGGCCGCGCAAAGCACTTCAAACGGAAACGGCCCGCCATTATGATCCCTATTGGCAGGGCTTGCATGTGACTGCGCACGTCGCCTTTGCCGATCTTCTGCGCGACATCGGTGAGGACGAAATTTGCGTCGATCTGCACCCCGACGAGGACCGCGACGCCACCCGCGCATGTTTCGTGATGGCCGACCATCCGGGCATTTTTGCCCGCCTCGCCGGTGCCTTGGCACTGGTTGGTGCAAATGTGGTCGATGCACGCAGCTACACCACCAAAGACGGCTATGTCACAGATGCGTTCTGGATTCAGGACGCCGAAGGCAATGCCTATGAGGCTGCTAAACTGCCCCGCTTGCGCCAGATGATCGAAAAGACACTGGCAGGCGAGGTTGTCGCCCGCGATGCGCTGAAATCCCGTGACAAAATCAAAAAACGCGAAAAGGCGTTTCGCGTGCCGACCCACATCACGTTCGATAACGACGGCTCGGAAATTTACACGATTATCGAGGTCGACACCCGCGACCGCCCCGGCCTGCTGTATGATCTGGCCCGCGCGTTGGCCGCCTCGAATGTCTACATCGCCAATGCGGTAATTGCGACCTACGGTGAACAGGTGGTTGATACGTTCTACGTCAAGGACATGTTCGGCCTGAAATACTATTCCGAAAGCAAACAGAAAACGCTTGAAAAACGCTTGCGGCAGGCCATTGCCGAAGGTGTTGAACGCGCCGACGTCTAACAGCTTTTACAAAAGCCCGTCGCCATGCTTATGATGTGCCATGACCCAAAGCACAAATAACGCGCCCAAACCCCGCGCCCTGACAACCGCAGACCTGAAAGAAAGCCTTAAACGCGGCATCGCAGACTTTGCTGCCGCCCCGATGGTGGATCTGTTTTTCGCCAGCTTCTTTGTGCTGACCGGAATGGTGATGTTCTGGATCACCTACGCCACCGGCACGACCTTTTGGCTGGTGCTGGCTGTCATGGGCTTTCCACTGGTTGGCACTTTGGCAGCCTTGGGTTTCTACGAAACCAGCCGGCTGCGGATGGCGGGTGAGCCGGTCGATTTCAACGCCATAAGGCGCATGGTCTGGAGCCATAAGAACGGTCAGCTACCGTGGCTTGCGACCATCATTGTGGTGATCTTCCTCTTTTGGTTCTTTCTGGGGCATATGATCTTTGCGCTGTTTCTGGGCCTTGCGCCAATGACCAACATCCACTCATCCCTCGATGTATTCCTCACCGCAGATGGCCTGATGATGCTGACCTTTGGCTCAGTGGTCGGTGCCCTTTTTGCCATCGTGATATTTGCCCTGAGTGTGTTGGGCATTCCGATGCTCTATGACCGCGACATTGATTTTATGACCGCGATTATCCGGTCCATGGGGGCGGTGCGTGCAAATCCGGTGATCTACCTTGCGTGGGGCTTCTTTCTAGCCATCGTCACCCTTGCTGCGATGCTGCCCCTGTTTCTGGGTTTGTTCATCGCGATGCCCGTGCTGGGACACGCAACATGGCACCTTTACAAGCGCGTAACAGAGTGATCTGGCGGACGTGCGCATTGCGCAGGTCCCTGTCGCACGCTAAGGCCGCCTCATGAAACCAATCCGCTTGATGTCCGGCTTCTTCACCGTAGGGATCTGGACCCTGCTCAGCCGTATTCTGGGCTTTATCCGTGAAATCCTGTTGTTGTCGCTGATCGGCCCCGGCCCGGTGATGGACGCCTTTGTTGCGGCCTTCCGCCTGCCCAACATGTTCCGCCGTTTTTTTGCCGAAGGCGCGTTCAACGCCGCCTTCGTCCCGATGTTCGCCAAGAAACTGGAGGGCGGCGAGGACGCGCAGGTATTCGCCCGCGATGCGTTCAATGGACTGGCACTGGTGTTGCTGGCGCTGGTCGGCCTCGCCATGGTCTTCATGCCCGGTTTTGTCTGGCTCACCGCCGAAGGTTTCTCGGGCGATGCGCGCTTTGACATGACCGTTGGCTACGCCCGCATTGTGTTCCCGTATATCCTGTGCATGTCGCTGTCAGCGCTCTTTTCGGGCATCCTGAACGCCACGGGCCGCTTTGCCGTCGCCGCCGCAGCGCCTGTTTTGCTTAATATCTTCGTCATTACCGCCATGACCGCCGGCGCTCTCATCGGTGGTGAGGTGGTGAACTGGTTGATCTGGTCAATCCCGCTGGCAGGAATCGCACAACTGGCTCTCACTTGGCGCGCTGCGGCGCATGCCGGCTTCAATCTGCGTCCCAGCCGCCCACGTTGGACCCCCGACATGAAGTCGATGATCGTCATCGCGCTGCCCGCTGCTCTTGCCTCCGGTGTGATGCAGATCAACCTTGTGGTCGGTCAGCTGGTTGCAAGCCAATACGACAGCGCTGTCTCATGGCTCTTTGCCGCCGACCGGCTCTACCAACTGCCCTTGGGCGTCGTCGGCATCGCCGTTGGTATCGTCCTGCTGCCGGATTTGTCACGCCGCCTACGCGCGGGCGATGACGCGGGCGCGCATACCGCGCTGTCACGTGCCGCCGAAATCTCGCTGGCGCTCACGATCCCCTCCGCCGTGGCCCTGATGGTTATCCCATTCACCCTCGTCTCGGTCTTGTTCGAACGTGGCGCGTCCAGCGTTGACGACACCGCAGCCATCGCTACCGCCGTGCTTATCTACGGCCTTGGCCTGCCCGCCTTCGTGCTCCAGAAAATCCTGCAGCCGGTGTATTTCGCCCGCGAAGACACCCGCCGCCCGTTTCACTTTGCCCTCGTCGCAATGGTGGTAAACGCTGCCCTTGCGGTTGGCCTTGCCCCCTTCATCGGATGGATCGCCCCCGCCATCGCCACCACGCTCGCCGGTTGGACCATGTTCGCCTGCCTTGCGCTTGGCGCAAGACGCTACGGCACAGCGGCAAAATTTGACGCGCGTTTTCACAAACGCATCTGGCGCATCCTCGCGGCATCGCTTGCAATGGGTGTGGCCCTTTGGGCCGGAAACGTGATCTTGCAACCCGTGCTTGGCATGCCGTGGTGGCGCGGCCTCGGGCTCATCGCCCTCCTTGCCATCGGCGCCGTCAGCTATTTCGGCATCGGTCACTTGATCGGTGCCTTCCGCCTGTCAGAGTTCAAAGGCGCCATACGCCGCAAAGGCTGACCCCTCTTGCCCTTCAATTTTCTAAATAAACTCTAAACCGACATCCGCGCCGATCACTGGCGCCTGATCTGACCAAGTATCTTGGCCCACTCCCCAGGCGCCAACAAAAAACAAAGCCCGAAGCCCACAAAGAACCCCGCCAGTTCCGCAACCCATTGCGTGCCCGTATCGAACAAAATCCCCCAGATCAGCTGAATTCCCATCAAAAACGCAATCAACGTGAATGCCCGGTACTGCTGTGTGCCCGTACCTGCCAATTGTCGCCACATAACAAACGAATAGCCCCCGATCAGCCCGTAAACGCTGGGATAGGCCCCGACCATCCACACCGGATCGTCCAGCAACAAGCCGTAGATCACCGCGCCCCCGACACCGGACACAACAAAGATCGCCAGAAATACCAGCTGTCCCATGCCTTCGGCCACCAACTTGCCCAGCGCCAACAGCAGTACCATGGCAAACAGCGCATGCGTGAACCCCAGATGGACAAACGGATAGGTCACCACCCTGCGCAGTTCGGCCATGGGCCACTGCCCGTTCGCGACCATCCAATCAAAAATCTGCCCCGAAAACCCGTAGTCACGCACAAATCCCAACCGCCAGCCGATCGCGCCGGGGCCGCCGATCATACCGGCCTCACCCAAAGACAATCCTGCCTCAACGCCCGCAATGGCAAGAAACACCAGCCAGACCATGGGCGGCAAAGGGTTCATCGGAGGTTCCAGATTTGGGTCTTGCATGGGTGGCGCTCCTTGACGGGGGTACGTGTCGTCATTAAGCCCAGCGCAACCTCAGTGCCAGCCCCATAAGGTCCGCCCCCATGTCCGACACAGCTCCCGCCTCAAAGTTCACTCCGCGCGTCTTTTCCGGCATTCAACCCTCGGGCGGTCTGACCTTGGGTAATTATCTGGGGGCGATCAAACGTTTCGTTTCTATGCAGGACGAAGATTTCGAGACCGTTTATTGCATGGTGGACCTGCACGCGATCACCGTCTGGCAGGACCCTGCCGATCTGCGCCACAACACACGCGAACTGGCCGCCGGCTTTATCGCATCGGGCATTTCACCTGACAAATCCATCCTGATCAACCAGTCCCAAGTGCCTGAACATGCGCAACTGGGCTGGATTTTCAACTGTGTCGCCCGCATGGGCTGGATGGGCCGCATGACCCAGTTCAAGGACAAAGCAGGCAAGAACACCGAAAAGGTGTCTCTCGGCCTTTTCGGCTATCCCGCCCTGATGGCCGCCGACATCCTTATCTATCACGCCACCCATGTGCCCGTGGGCGAAGACCAGAAACAACACCTTGAACTGACCCGCGACATCGCGGCCAAGTTCAACCACGACTACGGCGTTGATTTCTTTCCGATCACGGAACCAGTGATCGAAGGGGCCGCAACCCGCGTGATGTCCCTGCGCGATGGGTCCAAAAAGATGTCGAAATCCGATCCTTCTGACGCCTCCCGCATCAATATGACCGATGATGCAGACACAATTGCCAAAAAGATCCGCAAGGCCAAAACAGACCCTGATGCCCTCCCGTCCGAGGCGGCAGGTCTTGAGAACCGCCCTGAGGCGCGCAATCTGGTCAATATCTATGCCGCCCTGAACGAACAAACCGTTGATCAGGTTCTGGCCGACGTGGGTGGCCAGCAGTTTGGCACGTTCAAACCACAGCTCGCAGAACTGGCCGTTGCAAAGCTGGCGCCGATCTCGTCAGAAATGGCGCGCCTGATGAGCGACCCTGCCGAGATTGACCGCATGCTTGCCAAAGGGGCGCTGCAGGCCCGCGAGATCACAGCGCCAATCCTCAAGAAGACCTATGATATCATCGGCATGGTCAGCTAAGCACAATCACAGCAGACCATGGACAATCCCCTGACACTGCGCCAATTTCAACGCAGTGTAAAAAGGGGCGACCATCATGACGACCGGCTTTTTCTGGGATGAAATGTGCTTTTGGCACGCTGGTGGCAACTATGCCTCGACCATGCCCATCGGTGGCCTTGTGCAGCCGCTGGCCGCAGGTGGCCTGCCAGAAAGCCCCGAAACAAAGCGCCGCCTGAAAAGCCTGATGGATGTGACTGGCCTAAGCCGGGAGTTGGACCTGCGCAGCGCAGCACCTGCAACGCGCGAGGACCTACTGCGCGTCCATCCCGCCCACTATCTTGACGCCTTCAAAGAACTGTCAGACGCAGGCGGTGGCGAGATTGGGCACCACGCCCCTTTCGCCAAAGGTGGCTATGAAATCGCAGCTCTTTCCGCCGGGCTGACCCTTGCTGCCATTGACGCGGTCACCACAGGCGAGTTGGAAAACGCCTACGCGCTCAGCCGCCCACCGGGGCATCATTGCACTCCGGACGGGCCGCAGGGGTTCTGTCTGATGGCCAATATCGCCATCGGGATCGAGGCCGCGCTGGCAAAAGGCACCGCCAAGCGCGTCGCCGTGCTGGACTGGGACGTGCATCATGGCAACGGCACCGAAGCGGTGTTTTATGATCGTGATGATGTGCTGACGATCTCGCTGCACCAGCAGGGCAATTACCCCGCGACCACGGGCGCGCTGACCGATCGCGGCGCAGGCAAGGGCGAGGGATACAATATCAACTTGCCCCTACACGCGGGCTGCGGCCACACCGCCTATATGCACGCCCTCAACAGGGTCGTGATGCCCGCGCTGACAGCATTCAAACCCGACCTGATCGTCGTCGCCTGTGGCTATGATGCGGGCATGACCGATCCGTTGGCGCGGATGCAATGCACCTCGCAGACCTTTTCCGAGATGACCCAAGCCATCATGGACACCGCCACGACCTTATGTGACGGTAAACTGGTTCTGGTGCACGAGGGCGGATACTCTGAAACCTATGTGCCTTTCTGCGGGCATGCCGTCATTGCCACGCTTGCGGGCAGCGCAATAACGGCACCCGATCCGCTCTTGAGTGCTTTTCAATACCGCCAACCCGCGCCCGCATTTGACGCCTTCCTGCGCCAGTCGATTGACGACATGGCCACCCATCTTTCGCTATAAGGTTTCCGTATGCCGACATCCAATCCTGCCGCTCTCGACCTTCTGCTGACGCGCCGTTCACGCCCTGCCAAAACGCTGACCGGCCCGGTCCCCAACCGCGATGAACTGATGCCGCTTCTGACCGCAGCGGCCCGCACACCCGATCATGGCAAGCTTGAACCATGGCGGTTTATCGTGGTTGAGCAGACCGCGATGGCACAGTTGGCAGAAGTGGTCGAAACGCGGGGCGCGGCCCTTGGTTTGGACGCAGAACAAATTGCCAAAGGGCGCAGCCAGTTCGATCAAGGGGGCCTTGCCGTGATCGTTATCGAGGTGCACAAAACGTCTGATAAAATACCCGCGTTGGAACAAACCTATTCTGCCGGTGCCGTTTGTCTGGCGCTGCTGAACGCCGCCCTTGCAGCCGGTTGGGGCGCAAATTGGCTCAGCGGCTGGCCCTCGCATGACCGGGGCTTCATGGTCGACGGGTTGGCGTTGCAGGATCACGAACGTATCGCGGGCCTGATCCACATTGGCACTGAAACCGCGGAACCGCCCGAACGCCCGCGCCCTGATCTGGAAAGCATCACAACATGGCTCTAGGCCTGATCTTTCGCTCATTTGCGCTGGCTTTGGGACAGCTAAGCGATCCGCGATTTCGCCGGGTATTTTTGTTGGGCATCGGCCTTACCCTTGCCCTGCTGATCGGAATCACCGCCGGAGCCGTTTGGCTGATCAATCAAGTCACACCCGAAGAGGCTTGGCTGCCCATATTGGGCGAGGTTAGATGGCTCAACGACCTTTTCTCATGGGGGGCAGCGTTCCTGCTGCTGTTCATGTCGACGTTTCTGATGATCCCCGTCGCGTCCGCCATCACGTCACTGTTTCTGGACGAAGTTGCCGACGCTGTTGAGGCCAAGCACTACCTCGACTTGCCGCGCACAGGCTCTGTGTCTTTTGGCGACGCGCTGCGCGATACTGTTAACTTTTTCGGTCTGCTGGTCGTGGTTAACCTTGCCGCAATCGTGCTTTATCTTTTCTTCCCACCTGCCGCGTCGCTTATCTTTTGGGCGGTCAACGGCTTTTTGCTGGGACGGGAATATTTTACGATGGTCGCCATGCGCTGGGTGGACCGGCGCACCGCAAGCGATTTGCGCCGTCAGTACCGCGCTATCATCTGGGCTGCAGGAACCCTGATGGCGATCCCGTTGTCCGTCCCTCTGCTGAACCTGTTGGTTCCGATTCTAGGGGCGGCAACCTTTACCCATCTGTATCACGCCCTGACCAGGCGCCAGCACGGAACCAGCTCTCCACATCGTCCACGGTGATCCACCCTGACAGGATGATCGTTGCCGTAATGGCCCATATCACCAGCGCAATAGCGGTCGTCCACCACGCCTTTTTCTTGAGGTGATGATGCTCGGGCGATCCTGCATGGGTGCCCGGCACGATGTCGTTCAGATCACCCTGCGTCTGCACGCGGATCGGCAGCGCTATCAGGAATACCATCGACCAGATAACCGCATACAGAACTAAACCAGATACCGGGCCCATAGTTACACCTGCTCCAATTCAACAAGCGCGCCGTTGAAATCCTTGGGGTGCAGGAAAATCACCGGCTTGCCGTGCGCGCCGATCTTTGGCTCGCCGGTGCCCAAGACGCGCGCACCTGTGGATTTCAGGTGGTCACGAGCCGCGATGATGTCATCAACTTCATAGCAAATGTGGTGAATGCCGCCTGCCGGGTTTTTGTCCAGGAACCCCTGAATAGGGCTGTTTTCGCCCAAGGGATAGAGCAGCTCGATCTTGGTATTCGGCAGCTCGATGAAAATCACCGTCACGCCATGATCCGGCTCATCTTGCGGCGCACCGACATTGGCACCCAGCGCGTTGCGGTACTGGTCTGCTGCGGCCTCCAAATCAGGCACTGCAATGGCTACATGGTTCAAACGGCCGATCATCTTGATTTCTCCATATCACTTTTTGAGGCTTATGGCGGTAAGATACCTCAAGAGCAATGCGGCACGTTAACCCCCCGTTATCCATCCCATGCGTATCTTGATTCATGACTTTGAATTGGAGCCGACATGGATACGAATGATCCCCTTGTGGCGCATATCCCCGCGCCCACAGCCGCCCGGCCCCTTTTGGGCCTGACTGTCCTGGTTGTCGAAGACAGCCGTTTCGCCTGTGAGGCGATCCGCCTTTTGTGCCTACGCTCCGGTGCGCGGATCAGACGGGCCGATTGCCTGCGTTCGGCCCGCCGCCACTTGCGCGTTTACCGGCCTGCTGTCGTCATGATTGATCTGGGGTTGCCGGATGGTAGTGGCCTTGATTTAATTGCAGAATTGTCCGAAACACTGCCGCGGGTCGAGGTGATTATGGGGATGTCGGCGGATGATCATCTGGCCGCCGATGCGATTACAGCGGGCGCTGACGGCTTCATTCCGAAACCGATTCTGTCGCTTGCAACCTTCCAAACCAACGTCCTTGCGTTGCTACCCGAAGGGCGCAGGCCCAAGGGACCGCGCATGCTGGATGAGACTATTATCCATCCCGACCGGATCGCCTATCGTGATGACATCGCTCATATTGCAGATGTCCTTGACGAATCCGAAGACAATTACACTCTCGATTATGTCGCACAGTTTCTGACAGGCGTTGCACGTTCAGCGGATGATCCCGGTCTTGAGAAAGCCGCTGTAGAGCTTGCAAAAAAACGCGCGCTTGGCCAACCCGCTGCGTCTGAAACTGCGACCCTTGCAGGTATGATCCAACAGCGTCTTGCCCAAAAGATCGCGATCTAAGCGCCTAGAGCGTCGGATCAGAGGCTGCGCGGACCAATCCAGTCAGATCACCAAGGCGTTCGATCTGGCGGCCTGACGCATCGAAATTGCTGGGCGCCAGCCATGCCTCGAACGCGGCACGCAAGGATGACCATTCACTGTCAATCGCGGCGAACCATGCGGTATCCCGGTTGTGCCCTTTGACGACCGCCGCCTGACGGAAAACACCCTCATAGCTGAACCCCAGCCTTTGCGCAGCACGGCGCGACGGCGCATTCATCGCGTCGCATTTCCATTCATACCGCCGGTAGCCTGCATCAAACGCCCAGCGCATCATCAAAAACATCGCCTCTGTCGCGGCGCGGGTCTGCTGTAGGGCGGGCGACATGCTGATGTGGCCCACTTCTATTGATCCGGCTTGCGGCGTCACGCGCAGATAGCTTGCCACACCTTCCCAATGCCCCGTTTCCAGATTGCGGATCGCATAGAAAAACGGGTCAGGCTTGCCCGCATGATCGCGCACCCATCTGTGATACTGCGAAGCCGATGAAAAAGGCCCGTATGGCATGTAATCCCATACCGCATCATGCCCGGCGTAAGATTGGTACAGCAGCGCCGCATGGGTTTCTGCGGACAGCGGCGCAAGCTCAGCATAGCGTCCTTTCAGAACCTCACCTTGCGGTGCGGGCGGCGCACTCCAATTGGCAACAGGAGTGCCACGGGGACGGGCGGGATTTGATATTGCTGTCATATCGTTACGTTAGGCGGAACATTGCCGAACGCCAAGTACTGAAAAACGGCAGCCCTGCCGCTGATTGCCCTTAAACAGACCCATCCCCTACCCAGATTTGCCATATTTCCACACAAGGATCAGGTGGGGCGACCTGCAAGAGCGAAGGGCGTAGGATGGACAGAAAACCGCTGCAAAAGCGCCGAATCGCCGCGCGCGTAGATTGGATCATTCCGACGGCTACCGCCATTGGCCTCTTGATCGTTGTCATCGCGTCGATTCAGGCCGGCGAACAGGGATTGGTAGCAAGCCTCGTCAGCCGCATCAGCCTGAACGGTTAACGCATCAAGCCGAGTGGCGCGCCCATCTGCAACCCCGGAAAAATCTTTGTCTCAAGCGCCGTTTGGCTCACACCTGTAATTGCGCGCATCACCTCGGCTGCGCCTGCCCGAACATCGGCGGTCGGCATCAGATCCCGCCCCTGATAAAGCGCGTTTTCTCCAACCCCGGGCCAGCGGCCAAAGACCTGCCCCCCGTTGATTGCACCACCGGCCAGCATCATTAAACCACCCGTGCCGTGATCCGTGCCGCCCGTGCCGTTTTCACGCGCTGTGCGCCCGAATTCAGTCATCGCCACCAGCGCGGTCTTGTCCCACGCTTGGGCACCCAGACCGTCGCGCAAGAGCGTCACGGTCTCGGACAACGTCGTTAAATTGCGGCCAAGATTGCGGGCCTGCGCGCGGTGCGTGTCCCACCCGTTCAGCGAAAACGCCGCCACGCGCGCATCCTCGCGCAACCGCTCTGCGGCGAAACGCGCAATCTGCTGGTGTCCCCGCCCGCCACGCCCGGATGCACCGGCGGTTTGCGACAATATCTCGGCTTCTGCCAATGCGGCATGCATCGGCGCGTCCGGTTCCATCACCAGACTTGCCAACCGCAGTGCCGCCGGGCTGATCCGCAAGTTCGCCTCTGGCGCCCAATTTGCGACAGGCGCAGCACCCTCCAACACACGCAGATCACCCGTGCCAATAGCATAAGCGGTATCCGCCTCCAGCCCCGGCACCTCTTGCAACATGCGGTTCAACCAGCCATCGCGCACCCCGCCACTTAGCGCCACAGTTCCGGCCTCCAGCAGGTCCTGCCCGTCAAAATGGCTACGTTTGTCACGGTAAGGCGTTGAAACAGAATGCACAAAGCCCAACTCCCCCTTGTCCCACAGTGGAACCAGATCACCCAATGCGGGGTGCAATGCAAAGTAGCCGTCCAGATCATGCGCGGGATCGCCGTCTTGTAGACCGGGGCGCAGGGCGGCGAACGCAGGATCGCCCATAGGCCGCACAACATCCAACCCGTCCATGCCACCTCGCAGAATAATCACGATCAGCCGCGTATCCCATGGCGCTTTGGCAAAGGCCAGCGGCGTCACCAGGGGGCTGGCCGCGAGCGAACACCCCAGCGCACTGGCCCGCAACAGAATATCCCGCCGTGAAAGTCGGTTCATGATCTGCCCCTATCTGCGCTGAAACGCGGGTGACACCAGCACAAGACCCAGCGCGACCTCGCGGGTTTCTGCCGCATTCACCGCAAAAAGAAGGTCTGCGGTCACACCGTCTCCCAACGCCGCTTGCGCGAATTCAACCGGGTCCGGCAACGCATCCAGAAATTTGCTCGGCGCATACACCGCCCATTCCAACCGCGCCGCGATTCCTTGCGGCGTCACCCATGCCGCATCATCTTCGGCCCAGCCATCCGGCCCTGCGGGGTTTTCCCAAGGCTGGCCCATGACACGCAATGGTCCGTGAAATACCTTCCCGATATCGCGCGGTTGCATCTGTGAAAATGCCTGCTGTGGCGAACCAAAGGCGCGCAGGGCGGCGCTGATGAATTCCTGTGGCGGGCGGATATTTTGCGCGGGCGTCCCCCATGCGTCGGGATGTTCCAGCAATGCCGTATAACATTGCACCAAATCACCATCACTTTGCGCAAACACCGTTGTGACATGCGCAATCAGATCCTCGGATGGGACGTCCCCGACAAAATGCACCGCCAATTTGCGCGCGATATGTGCCGCCGTTGCGGGATGGCGCGCCAGATCGTCCAACGCCGTTTCGATATGTTGGAGGCTGGCACCTTGACCATAAGTCTTGCCCAGCACCGTCTCTGCCCCCGGTTCCGCCAGATTGCGCCGGAACACGAAACCATAATCGTCAGCCCGCGACATACCGGTAAACAGCTCTGCCAACTCGCGCACATCGGCCTGACTATAGGGTCCATCGACACCCAAAGTGTGCAATTCCAAGACTTCGCGGGCAAGATTTTCGTTCAACCCCTGCCACCTTGGCCTGCGCCGCACAATGATGCTGCCCGGTCCAGCAGATCGGTTCTGATCCAGATATTCCAGCATCAGGGGGTGGATCACACAGGCCCGCAACAGGTCGGCAAAACGCCCGTTGATGTGCGGCCTCACGGCCTCATCCACATAGGCCGCACCAGCAAACCGCAACATGCCCCCCTTGCCGACAGCCGTAAAATGATCAGCCCAGAACGCCACCAGCCGTTCGCGGAATGCATGTGGTGTCTGTATGCGGCGCGCCTGTATCTGCACAAACCCGCGCGTCCAATCGTCCCGCGCGGTGCGGTAAATTTCCTGCTGCTTCTTGTCTGCTGCCTTGCCCTCATCCGTGTCGGGGTTTTTGCGGGCGAATCCGCGAAACCGGCGACGCAGTACCAGTTTGTCCTGCAAATCGCGAAAGCTGGGCAATGGATGATCGGCCAGCATCTGATCCACTCCCGCAACACCTCGCAACATGGCCTCCACGCTTTGCGGCGCGGGGATCTGCGGCGATAGGCCAAAGCCAAAACGGCGCTCTGCTAGGGTGGGCGAAAAACTCAATCAAACACTCCGAGGTTATCGTGGTATGTAACCCTTTCGCCACGAAATATCACCTCTAAGCGATGATATTGCATAATAAAAAAAGCCCTGATCTTGCGAGCAGGGCTTTTGATTTCAGTATTTGGGCGCGAAGATCATTCCTGTGGAATAACCCGCAACCCCAATTCCATCAGCTGGTCCGGGGTCGGATCACTGGGCGCATTCATCATCAGGTCTTCGGCGCGCTGGTTCATCGGGAACAGGATCACTTCGCGGATGTTCGCCTCGTCGGCCAACAACATCACAATCCGGTCGATCCCGGCCGCACATCCACCGTGGGGTGGCGCACCGTATTGGAACGCATTGACCATGCCGCCAAACCGCTTTTCGACTTCTTCCTTGCCGTAGCCCGCAATTTCGAACGCCTTGAACATGATCTCGGGCTTGTGGTTCCGGATCGCGCCCGACACCAGCTCATACCCGTTGCACGCCAGATCATACTGGTATCCCAGCACCTTGAGCGGATCGCCTTGCAGCGCTTCCATGCCGCCCTGTGGCATCGAAAACGGATTGTGTTCAAAGTCGATCTTGCCCGTCACTTCGTCTTTTTCATAGATCGGGAAATCCACGATCCACGCAAAGGCAAAGCGGTTCAGGTCAATCAGCTTCAGTTCTTCACCAATGACATTGCGCGCACGACCGGCGACGCCTTCAAACGCCTTCGGCTTGCCGCCAAGGAAAAACGCCGCATCACCGACCGTCAGACCCAATTGCTTACGAATGGCTTCTGTCCGCTCTGGTCTGATGTTCTTGGCCAGCGGTCCAGCCGCTTCCATGCCGCCCTCGACTTCGCCAGATTTCAGCTTGGCTTGTGCTTCTTTCACAGTGATGCCCAGTTCCTGAGCAACGGCATCCGCAGTCTTTTCACGCCAGAAGATATACCCCATACCGGGCAGCCCTTCTTTTTGCGCAAACGCGTTCATACGGTCACAGAACTTGCGGCTGCCGCCGGTGGGCGCGGGAATGGCACGCACCTCGGTGCCTTCCTGCTCAAGCAACTTGGCGAAGATCGCAAAGCCGGAACCCGCAAAATGCTCTGATACAACCTGCATCTTGATCGGGTTGCGCAGGTCGGGCTTGTCCGACCCGTACCACAATGCGGCGTCCTTGTAGGAAATCTGTTCCCACGTCTCGTCCACTTTGCGGCCGCCGCCGAACTCTTCGAAAATGCCGCCGATCACAGGCTGGATTGTGTCGAATACGTCCTGCTGCGTGACAAACGACATCTCGAGGTCAAGCTGGTAGAAGTCGGTGGGCGACCGGTCCGCACGCGGGTCTTCGTCGCGGAAACAGGGCGCGATCTGGAAATATTTATCGAATCCCGACACCATCAACAACTGCTTGAACTGCTGCGGGGCCTGCGGCAAAGCATAGAATTTACCGGGGTGCAGACGGGATGGCACCAGAAAGTCGCGCGCACCCTCAGGCGAGGATGCCGTAATGATCGGTGTCTGGAATTCCTTGAACTTCTGGTCCCACATGCGCTTGCGGATCGACGACACCACATCAGAGCGCATGATCATGTTGCGCTGCATCTTTTCGCGGCGCAGGTCCAGATACCGATAACGCAGGCGCGTTTCCTCGGGGTATTCCTGCTCGCCAAACACCATCAACGGCAGTTCGGCCGCATGGCCCAGCACTTCGATGTCGTGCACAAACACTTCGATCTCGCCTGTTGGCAGCTTGGTGTTCACAAGGCTCTCGTCGCGCGCCTTGACCGTGCCATCAACGCGGATACACCATTCGGACCGCACCTTTTCCACGTCTGCAAACGCAGGGCTGTCAGGGTCACAAATCACCTGCGTCATGCCGTAATGGTCACGCAAGTCGATGAACAACAAACCGCCGTGGTCGCGCACACGGTGGACCCAACCCGACAGCCGAACGCTGTCGCCGGTATAATCTATGTTCAAATCTGCGCAAGTATGACTGCGGTAAGCGTGCATGACGGGTCCCTTTCGGTGGGCAAAATTACTGGCGCAGGTACACCGACCTTGGGGGGCAAAGTCAAGGGTCGCCACCTGCGGTTTAGGCCCCTTCGGGCGGCTATTGCGCCAAACCACCACTGGACCCTGCCTCAATAGCCGTTAAACACAGCTCAACTGGCCAAAAGGCACCCTATGACCCCTCGCATTCTTACATCATTGGTCGATCTGCACCATCTGCCTGCCGATACGATCATTGACGTCCGGTCCCCGTCGGAATTCGCCGAGGATCACGTGCCGGGGGCAATCAACCTGCCCGTGCTATCGGATGCACAGCGCGCTGAAGTCGGTACAATCTATGTCCAAGACAGCGCCTTCAAGGCACGCAAAATAGGCGGCGCACTTGTCGCGCAAAACACGGCTACCCACCTGCAAGGGCCGCTGGCAGATCATGGCGGTGATTGGCAGGCGCTTGTCTATTGCTGGCGCGGCGGTCAACGCTCCGGGGCCTTCGCCACGATCCTTAACCAGGTCGGTTGGCGTGTTGAACTCCTGAAAGGCGGCTACCAAAGCTATCGTCGGCTGGTCGTCTCAACCCTATATGACACCCCGCTGACCCATCGTATCATGCTGATCGAAGGTGGCACTGGCACTGCGAAAACCGCCTTGCTTCACCACTTGTCCAAAGCAGGCGCACAGATCCTCGACCTTGAAGGGCTCGCAGGTCATCGCGGCTCGCTTTTTGGGGCGACGGCTGACGGTCAGCCTGCCCAAAAGATGTTCGAAACCCTGCTCGCCGAAGCACTTGGCAATCTCGACCCGACACGCATCACATTCGTAGAGGCCGAAAGCAGCAAGATCGGCGAGCGCATGATCCCGCCATCCGTCTGGGCAAAAATGCAGACTGCGCCCCGCATCGCCATCTCGGCACCCCTTTCCGAACGCGCGACTTTCCTGTGTCGCGCCTACGCCGATCTGACCACTGACGCTGAAACGCTTACATCACAAATCGACCACCTGCGCCCTTACCACGCCCGCGAGGTGATTGAGGCATGGCACGCAATGGCAAGAGCCGCCAACTGGCACAGTTTCGCGTCTGGCCTCATCTCTGCACATTACGATCCGCGCTATGCCAAATCGGCTGCAGATGCACCAAAGCCGCGGCGACACTTTGACCTGCCCAATCTCGATGACGCCACATTGGCCGCAACCGCAGCCATAATCGCTGCCGACATCACTTAAGCGTCACATGCCCCGTTCCTTGCAAAACTTCACCGATGATCACACCTGTTAGCCCTGCGGCATTCAAAGCTTGAACTGCATTCTCCGCCGCTTTCTTGGGCAATGCCGCCAATAGTCCACCGGCTGTCTGCGGGTCAAAAAGCAAGGGATCATCTATCCCCTCGACCGGTGCGTTCCGCCGGTTCGCCGGCATCAATGTGGACGCAACGCCTGCCTCTGACAACGTCCGCGCGCCTGCATAGACCGGTATTTGGTCCTGCCATAGCACCACATCGACGCCCGACGCCCGCGCAATCGCCGCCGCATGCCCCGCCAGTCCAAAGCCCGTGACATCCGTCATCGCATGCGCGCCATGCAAAATTTCGGCCTGCGCCCGCTGGCCTTGCTGCATCACATCCAGCATCGCCGCCACATCGCGCCCATTCGCCCTGCCTTGCATGTCCGCCGCCAGCAGAACGCCCGATCCGATTGCCCGCGTCAGCACCAAAACATCGCCCACCTGCGCGCCCGCAACGGTAATCGGCATCACATCCCGTGTGCCGGTCACGGTAAACCCGATCGTCAGTTCCGCGCCCATCGTGGTATGCCCCCCAACCAATTGCGCGCCCGCCTCTTCCATTACCTCACGCGTTGCCGCCGTGATTTCCGCCAAGGTTCGCGCCTGCAGCTCTGGCGACATCTGCGGCAACACCAAACTGGTCAACGCCACCTGCGGCTTTGCCCCCATCGCCCAGATATCACCCAAGGCATGCACCGCCGCGATCCGTGTCATCATGACAGGGTCCTCAACCATGCTGCGCAAATGATCCGTACTCAGCACCTGAAACCCGCCACCAGGCTGGCGGATCACTGCGGCATCATCGCCTGGGCCTGTTAAAACTTCGGTTCCGGATACGTCCAATTGCGCCAACACACCCGACAGCACATCGCCACCCACCTTGGCGCCACACCCGCCACACAAGGGCTTTTCAGCCAGCATACCCGCAACACCCGCGGCAACCTCCCCTTTAACGGCAGGTGCCGTCATCACTGGAAAATCGCTCAACTTTTCCATAAAACTGCGATCAATCCGGTCCTTCCAGCGCCACAATATTGGCCCCGCAATAGTCATCCCAAACTTTTCCGCCATAGCGCTCTTTCCGCCCAATGAGATCAGCTTCAGATAATCCCTCTGCGGCTTGAACGGCCGCAGCCGCCCACCAGTCAACACAGCGCGCATGTTGTCATATAAAACAGGGGCCGCGCGCACCGCAAACACACCCGCTTTGGGTCGTGGCGCAAACCCCATATGCGCACAATCGCCTACCGCAAACAGCGCCTCGTCCCCCAGAACATGCAACTGTGGGTCGACCTCAACAAATCCGTCATTCAGGGGTAAATCGGTCTGCGAAACCCAATCATGCGGAAATGCACCTGCCGCCCCTACACAAATTTGCGCAGGCACGACCGCGCCACTTTCCAACACAACAATTGTTTCTTCAACACGCGCAACATGTGCACCGACGTGCACCTGAACACCTAACTCCGCCATCGCCGCCAAAACTCTGGCCCTCGCCCGGTCACCCATGCCGGAAATCTGAGGTCCGGCCTCAATCACTGAAACTGTTGGCGCAACCCCCGCCTGCCGCAACGCAAACGCCATCGCCATTGCCAATTCGCACCCGGCAACACCACCACCAATGACCGCAACTTCGGGCGCAATTTTACCCGCGCGCGCCTGTTCCAAAAACGCCCGCCACTTGGCTGCGTAAACATCCAGAGGTTTGGCACCAACACCGTGCTCGGCAAACCCCGGCAGATCCATTTGCGCCGTGATACCGACATCAATCGACGCCACATCATAAGCCACCGGCCCACGCCCCGCCAAAACCACCTCGCGGCGCACCCGGTCCACATCAACCGCCCTATCCAAGATCAACCGCGCGCCCGCATGGCGACATAGCCGCACCAGATCAATCTCCAGTTCATCGCGCCCGTAATGCCCCGCCACATGCCCCGGCAACATGCCAGTATAAGGCGCGGTTGGGCCCGGATTGATCACTGTAATCCTGACCCCCGGCAGCGGCTTCATACCCCAAGCCTTCAACACCAAAGCATGCGCATGACCCCCGCCAATAAACACCAGATCGCGGGTATAGGGCACAACACTCAACATGAGGCTTCTTTCTTTTTGGCCCTAAATACTTAGGGAGTTTGAGGGACAAAGTCCCTCATCAGCAGATAGATCGAATGCGGGCTTGCCCGCCCCTTTTCCCTAACAGCCAGACAAACCCACCGCTAATGAAGATCCCGCGACTTCGGGATCACACGCACATCACGCGGATGCCTGCGCCCGCCCACTTGCCCCGGGATGGGATGTGTCGGATGATCGCCCCGCACCGTGATCTGGGGCACCTTTTCATCCCCCAGGATGTCCAAGCGGTCCGTCCGGTTCTCCAAACGATCCGCCACCACATGGATCACACGCCCGTCACTTTGCACCCGACCATGCACCACCAACAACCTTGCCGACATGATGACCGTCCGGAACGTCTCAAACAGCTTGGGCCAGATCACAAGGTTCGCAACTCCCGCCTCGTCCTCTATCGTGATAAAGCATACGCCTTTTGCCGAACCGGGTTTCTGCCGCACCAACACCAACCCCGCCAATGACACACCTGCCCCGTGCCGCATCCCCGGCAATTGATCTGTGCACGTGAACCCCTTTTTGTGCAAACTTTGCCGAAAAAAGTGCATCGGATGCGCCTTGAGCGACAACCGCAACGTTTGATAATCCGCCACCACATGTTCGGCCTGCGGCATCACAGGCAAGCCCACAACCGGCTCCTTGCCCTCATCAACAGCATCGACATGGTCAAAAATCGGCAAAGCAGGCGCATCTTTCAGTCCCTGCGCCTGCCACAACGCTTGGCGCCGGTCGATCCCCATGTTGCGCATCGCATCAGCCGCAGCCAAGCGCCGGACCGTGCCACGATCCAGCTTCGCCCGCGCTTTCAAATCCGCCACATCCTCAAACGGCATGTCTCTGGCTTCAATAATGCGGTGCGCCGCCTCCGCGCGCATCCCGTCAACCTGCCGCATCCCAAGCCGAAGAGCAAACCCCTTGCCACAAGGCTCCAACGTGCAATTCCAATCTGAAAAATCCACATCCACGCCCCGCACTTCCACCCCATGCTCGCGCGCATCCCGCACAATCTGTGCAGGCGCATAAAATCCCATCGGCTGGCTGTTCAACAACGCGCAGGCAAAGGCCGCCGGATAATGACACTTCATCCACGACGACACGTAAACCAGCTTGGCAAAACTCGCAGCGTGAGACTCGGGAAACCCGTAATCTCCGAACCCTTTGATCTGATCAAAACACCGTCGTGCGAAATCTTCGTCATACCCGCGCCCGACCATTTGCCCGACCATCTTGTTCTGCAATGTCTCAATCGTGCCGCGCGACCGGAATGTCGCCATCGCCTTGCGCAATTCATTGGCTTCTTTGGGCGTAAACTGTGCCGCATCAATCGCGATCTTCATCGCCTGCTCCTGAAAGATCGGCACGCCCAAAGTCCGCCCCAAAATCTTGAGCAATTCATCCTGCGGATACTGCGGCCCCGGTGCGGGATAGGACACCCCTTCGATCCCCTGACGGCGGCGCAAAAACGGATGCACCATATCCCCCTGAATGGGTCCGGGCCGCACAATCGCCACCTCTATCACCAGATCATAAAACGTACGCGGCCGCAGCTTGGGCAACATCGCCATCTGCGCCCGGCTTTCGACCTGAAACACCCCCAGACTGTCGCCTGCACACAGCATGTCGTAGGTTTCGGGGTCTTCGGACGGCACGCTTGCCAAATCATGATCCACCCCCTCGTGTGCGCGCAGCAGATCAAAACATTTGGCAATGCAGGTCAGCATCCCCAAGGCCAGAATATCGACCTTGAAAATCCCCAGCGCATCAATGTCGTCCTTATCCCACTCGATAAAAGACCGCTCCGGCATCGCCCCGTTCCCGATCGGCACCATCTCGGTCAAAGGCCTTTCGGTCAGAATAAAGCCCCCCACATGCTGCGACAGGTGCCGCGGCATCCCGGTCATCTGCCGCGCGAGCGTGATCACCTTGCGCAAATACGGATCGGTCAAATCCATCCCTGCATCTTTCACGCGTTCGTCGCCAATCTTGCCCTCAAAACTGCCCCAGACAGTGCCTGCCAGTTTGCTTGTCACATCCTCTGACAAGCCCATCGCCTTGCCGACCTCCCGAATGGCTGACCGGGGGCGGTAATGAATGACCGTGGCACACAGCCCGGCCCGATCACGGCCGTACTTTTCATACATGTATTGAATAACCTCCTCGCGCCGCTCATGCTCGAAATCCACATCAATGTCGGGTGGCTCATCGCGCTCCTCGGACAGGAACCGCTCAAACAGAACATCATGTTCTTCGGGGTCCACCGCTGTGACGCCCAAACAGAAACACACCGCCGAATTTGCCGCCGAACCGCGCCCCTGACACAGGATCGGCGGCTTGGCGTCCTGCCGCGCGAACCGCACAATGTCGTTGATCGTCAGAAAATACCGCGCAATCCCCTTAAGCTGGATCAGCGCAAACTCCTTTTCGATGATCCCCCTGATCCGGTCCGACACCCCCCCCGGATAGCGCCACGCGGCCCCTTCCCACGTCAGCCGCTCCAGCTCTTCCTGCGCCGTGCGCCCCTCTGCCTCAATCTCATGCGGATATTCGTATCTCAGATCAGCCAACGAAAACTCACAGGCATCAGCCACCTCACGTGTCGCACGGATTGCATGTGGCCAAGCGGCAAACAATCGGCACATCTCTGCCGGTGATTTCAAGTAACGCTCCGCATTCGGCTCAAGCAGGAAACCGGCCTCTGCCACGGTCACACCCTCGCGGATGCACGTCATCACATCCTGCAACGGCCTGCGCTGCGGCGCATGATAAAGAACGTCATTCGTCGCCAGAATCGACATTCCTGCACCGCGCGCGATCCGGTCTAAACGCGCAATCCGCGCGCCGTCATCCCCACGGTAGAAATGTGCCGCCCCGATATGCCTTAGTGTTGGCAACGCGTTCAGCAAACGCGGCAAACCGGCCTCAAACACATCCAGCCGCTCAGGGGGCATCACAATCAACTGCACACCCTGACATAATGCGCTTAGCATCTCCAACGTCAGATGCGTCTCGCCCTTGGCCTGCCAACCGCCATGCACATCCGCCATCTTTCCCTTGCTCAACAAGGTGGACAAGCGCGCATAAGCATCGCGGTCACGCGGATAGGCCAACACTTCGGTGCCACACATCAACACCAGCCTTGATCCGATCAAAGGACGCACCTTGGCCGTCTTGGCTTCCGTATGCATCCTGACGACACCCGCCAACGTGTTGCGGTCCGCCACACCAACAGCATCGTAGCCCAAGGCATTTGCTGTCGCCGTCAGATCAACCGCATCCGAGGACGCGCGCAGGAACGAAAAACAACTCGCCACTCCCAATTCCACGAAAGGGGCGGGAGGGTGCCACTGAAACGGGTCATCCTCCTCCAGCGTGCGGCGCTTATGTCCTTCCTGTTGCGGCATTGTGCCTGTCACCTTGATCCATATGAACAATCCTCACCAACGGGGCCCACAGTGCCACGCGCACCCGGTGCCAGTGTTCGGCATTGCGGGAAGGCGGTCGGGACGCCGTCACAGACGCGTGCCGTGCGGTTTCAGGCATAGATGCCCTGCAAAAACCAGCGCGGATCACTGCCGCGTCCGTCCCCCAGAGTACCCTCGCGGAACAGCCAGAACCGACGCCCTCCACCAACCTCAACCTTGTAATAATCCCGCAACCGCGTGCCCGGCTTGTCACGCCACCACTCGGGTGCCACCCGTTCTGGCCCCTCAAACCGCGTCATCAGATAACTGACCCGCCGCCAGCGAAACCGTGCGGGCGGCCCCTCTGGCACCGCATAAAGCACCACAATCTCCTCGGGCGGATCCAGCAGCCGCAAGGGCCGTGCGCGCATCACGTCAAGGGGCGGATCAACCACACCAGCCAAGGCAGGCACACGCGCCTCGACCCGCTCGGGAATATGGCTTTGCACCCACGCGGACCACGTCACCTTTTCAGGCCCCAGCTTTGCGCAGAGCCGGTCCAGCAAAGCCGCCACATCGCGCCCCGCATCACGCTGCCCGTCCAGATGATCCTGATGCAGCGCCAAAGGCTCCACGCTGCGCGCCTCAAGTGTCAGCAAATCGAACCCGAAACCCGGATCAATCCCCTCTAACTTGCCCGCAAGCAGCCGCATCAGATGCGCCACTTCGCGCGACGCAGACGCCAGCGCCACATCCCGCGACCGCCATTCCCCGTCCACACGGTAGATCGTCAACCGCAACCGCCGTGCGCCCAGTTCAGCACGTGCCAACTGTCGGCACAGATCGCCTGCCAACCCTTCCAGATGCGGCACAGGATCAATCACCGGCTCAGGCAACCGCACGCGCGCCATCCACTGCGCCACCTCTTCTGGTGCATTCAACGGATCACCCGCCCGACCCAGCGCACGGTCCAGCAACACCAGCGGGTTGACCTCTGCCGCCATCCGGTCAAACCGCCGCATCAGCGCCACGCGCGGGACCTCCATCAGCTTGCCCAGCGTTTTCAAGCCCAACCGTTGCAACAACCGGTCCGTATCCGCATTGATCCGCAGCGCCGCCGCCGGCAAGGGTGCAATCGCCACCTCCACATCATCCGGGCCGCAAATCACACCACCCCCGCCGAAACGCGCCAACATCTGTGCAGCACCCCGTGTCGGGGCCAGCGCCAGACGTACCGCCAAGCCCTGCATCGCAAACCGTGTGCCAATGTCGCGCAACATCTTTGCCTCTCCACCGAACAAATGCGCAGCCCCGGTGACATCCATCAAAATACCGTTGTCCCCGTCACGCACCGTCCACGGACACCACCGCCTTGCCCACAGCGCCACACGGTCCAGCAGCGCCACATCCCCCGTTGCATCCGCGCTTTCCACATGCAGATCAGGATGGATCGCCTGCACATCAACCACGCGTGCGCCGACAAACACACCGCGCCTGACAGCCTCTGCGCTTATCGCATAGACCACAGGCCCATGTGTGCCTTGCGCGGCCAAAACCACCGGCACATCATCGCCCGGCAACGTCCGCTGCTGGCGCGTCATCTTGCGCCACCTGTCCATCGCCAGATCGGGAAAGCAGACGGAAACGATCCTCGGGCCGCTTGGCGTCTGGCTCATAGCGCACCTCCCAGACCCCCGGTGCCTGCCCGCGTGCGCGAAACAAATCTGCCTCCCACACAGTCTGACCGGGCGCCGCGCTGTTCCACGGGTGCATGTCTGACGGCAGTGATGAGACCCGCCAACGTTCGCGCGCCGCCGATAACGCGCCGGGATCGCCCGACCGGATCAACCACAGCGGTACGCCTGACGCTTCTGATCGCAACGCAAGCCGCTTGGTCGCGGTAAAGCTCAACACTTCGGGCGCGCCGTGGATTTCGCCAACCACAGCCGACAGGCCCGCACAGGCGGCGCCCTCTTCCATCGCCCACAGAACGTCGCGCGGATTGCTGACCTCCACATGCAGCACCGGCGCTTTGATCCCCATCGCGCGCAATGCAGGTCCATAAAGCCGCCCGTTCTCGCGGCGGGACATCCGGTCGCTGGCCCACAGGATCGGCGCTTCGCTCTGGGGCAGACACGCCAACACAAAGCCCGTCACTGCCGCATCGAAAGGCGTGCCAGACAGCACGTCGCGCAGCAACGCCTCGCCGCCATCGGGCTTGGGCACATCTTGGACAAGACGTTTTTTCGGCAGGGCCACCACCTGCCCCAAAGGAGAATCGGACTGCATTCATTCCTCCATATGTTCACTATTTGTTCTTATTTGGAAGATAGATCAGACGCATCTCTTTTTCCAGCGTTTCTAAGGATAAGTTCTGTGACACCCCAAGGCATAGCCCTGCAAAAGCCCGTATTAAGGGCAATCACATCTCTTGGGCCATCCTTGCATCCAGCAATGCTGCGTCAGCTTTTCCAGCATCACATCAAACGCTTGCACCTCTTCCAGTGACAGCGGCGCCAACACGCGCTCATTGCTGCGCATCACCTCGTCCATCACGCTGGCGTAAGTCTTTTTGCCCTTACCTGTGGGCTTTAACGCGTTCGCACGTCCGTCTTTCGGATCATTCGCGTTCTTGATTAGATCCTTGCCCTCAAGCGCCTTGATCACACGGCTCATCTGGCTTTTGTCCATAAAAAGAAGGTCTGCCATGTCGCTGGCCCGCGCCGGTGCATGCGCCACAATCAGCGCCAACAGACGCCATTCATTCAGCTTGAGGTCAAACAGCCGCTCTGACCATTGCTGGCCCGCCTTTTCCCCAATGGCGACCAGACGCCGCAAGCGAAAAGTGATCACATCCTCGATGGAGGACACCTCGGGATGTTTGCGCACATGATCTGCAACAGCGGCAGAAAAAGTCGAATCGTCAGACATGCTACACCTCCGGTTGTGAACCTAGACAGGTTATCCAAGCAATTCCATTTATTTAACAAATCTGCCCGAACGGCGGTCTGACACAACCCCATGTACATTCTGCCTGCAAAGGCGTAAGCGCGGCGCAACACATAATTCGCGCTTTGGCACGAGCCACCGCGCCATCCGCTGCCCTATCCCGCAGCGCATCCCAAAAACAGGACTTCCTCCGTGATCTCAACGCCCCTGATTCCAACCCTTGCCGCCGCTCTTGAAAAGCAGGGATATGAAACTCTGACCGCTGTCCAAGAGGCGGTAACAGACCCCGAACTGGTTGAAAAAGACCTGCTGGTTTCTGCCCAAACCGGCTCTGGCAAAACCGTAGGCTTTGGCCTTGCTATCGCGCCCACATTGCTGGGCGAGGACACGCATTTCGGCCGCGCCTCTGCTCCCCTGGCGCTGGCCATCGCGCCAACCCGCGAACTTGCCATGCAGGTCGCACGTGAACTTAGCTGGCTTTACGGGCCTGCGGGCGCCATCGTCACAACTTGCGTCGGTGGCATGGACCAGCGCACCGAACGCCGCGCGCTGGACCGGGGCGCGCATGTTGTCGTGGCCACGCCGGGCCGTTTGTGCGACCACATCAAACGCGGCAACATCGACCTGTCGTCCTTGCGCGCCGTGGTGCTGGATGAGGCTGACGAGATGCTTGATCTTGGTTTCCGCGAAGAGCTGGAATTCATCCTCTCTGAAGCACCCGAAGACCGCCGCACCCTAATGTTTTCCGCCACTGTACCTGCGGCAATCGCAAAACTGGCCCAGTCTTACCAGCGCGACGCCCAACGCATCGCGACCGTAGGTGAGGCGAAGCAACACGCCGACATCGAATACCGCGCCTTGAACGTGCACCCGCGTGATACAGAATCCGCCATCATCAACGTGCTGCGGTTCTACGAGGCGAAGAACGCCATCGTGTTCTGCAACACCCGCGCCGCCGTGACGCGCCTGACCACGAAATTCACCAACCGTGGGTTTTCCGTTGTGGCCCTGTCCGGTGAACTCAGCCAGCAAGAACGCACCAACGCCCTGCAAGCGCTGCGTGATGGACGCGCGCGCGTTTGTATCGCCACAGACGTGGCCGCGCGTGGCATCGACCTGCCCAATCTTGAACTGGTTATTCACGCCGATCTGCCAACCAACGCCGACACATTGCTGCACCGTTCTGGCCGGACCGGTCGCGCGGGCCGCAAAGGTGTGTCTGCCCTGATCGTACCACCCAAGATGAAGACGAAGGCCAGCCGTCTGCTTGGTTGGGCCAAACTGTCAGCCACTTGGGCGCCTGCACCCACCGCATCCGAAGTGAACGCCGCTGATGAAGCGCGCCTTTTGGGCGACGATGCATGGTCTGCGCCAATCCCGGAGGATGCGGCGGATTTCGTCGCCAGTCTGGTGGAACAGTTTACGCCAGAACAACTCGCCACTGCATTCGTGAACCTTTACCGCGCCCGCGCCTCTGCGCCCGAGGATCTCACTTCTCCCGGTGCGCCCAGCGACGACAAACCGCGCGCTGCGTTTGGCCCATCGGTCTGGTTCTCAGTCTCCATTGGGCGGAATGAAAATGCAGAGCCACGCACGCTGCTGCCGATGCTGTGCCGCCTTGGCGACCTGACAAAAGACGACATCGGCGCAATCCGCGTGCAACAAGACCATAGTTTTGTTGAGGTTCTGGCCTCTTCTGCGCCAAAATTCGTCAATGCGCTTGGTCCTGACATGAAGGCCGAAGACGGCGCGATTGTCACACAACTGGACAAAGCCCCCGACCTGCCCCGCAGCGCACCAAACAAACGTGGCCCGAAACCGGTCGGCAAGCCAGCACCGCGCAAGTCAAACTACGATCCTGATGCGGCCCCCGCCCCGCGCAAACCACGCCCTGTGCGTGCGGATGCGCCAACAAGCAATGCCCCGGTTGAAGCCCCCTATGCCGACAAACCAAAGTTCGAGAAGCCCAAGTTTGACAAGCCGCGCGGCGACAAACCCTATGGCGACAAACCCAAAGGCCCCAAAGGCCCCAAAGGCGCGCGTCCGCCCAAGTCCCACAAGACAGAGCGAACCCCGATGAAGCCCGGCGCGACACCGAAACCAAAGTCGAGCGGCGAGCCGTCGGCAAAACCACACGCCAAGGCCGTGTGGAAGAAAGAGACACCCGCAGGCGCCGACAGCTACAACCCGCGCAAGCCAAAACCGGGCAAGCCCGCAAAGGCAAAAGGTACCGGCACGTCGCCCGCACCGGGCAAATCAAGCTATACCCGTGCAGGGGATACATCGAAGCGTTTCACCCCGCCAAACAAGATCGGCAAACAGGGCGGTGGCACGACGCCAAAGCGTGACAAGGGCAAGTAATTCTTAGCTTTCGAAATAACGTCCAAAACGAAAAACGCCGCGCTTTCCAGCGCGGCGTTTTTTATTGCGTCAAGCAGTGCATCGACAAAGATGTAATCTGAGGTCGAGAGAGATAACTCACGCCAAGGCTCCGCCTGCAAAGGCTTCGCCGAGCAAAGTTTGGATCAACCTTTACCCTTCCACGGCACCAAGAACTTCTCGGCGGCGCGCATCAGCATGTCGATGCCAAAGCCAATCACACCGATCAGGATAATACCCATGATCACGATATCGGTGTTCTGGAACTTGGACGCGGTCATGATCATCATGCCGGCACCCTGCTCAGCTGCAACCAGTTCGGCGGCAACAACAGTGCCCCAACAGACGCCCATCGCAACCCGCGCGCCGGTAAAAATTTCCGGCAAGCTATTAGGAATAATCACATAACGCATGATCTGCGCCTTTGAAGCGCCCAGCGAATAGGCTGCGTGCACCTTGGAAATCTTGACACCGGACACGCCTGAACGGGCCGCAATCGCCATGATCCATAAGGCCGCGAGGAACAGCAAAATGATCTTACCCGTTTCGCCGATACCTGCCCAAATGATCACCAGCGGGATCAACGCAAGTGGCGGAACCGGACGCATGAATTCAACGATCGGATCAAACCAACCACGGAACCAATTGCTTAAACCCATCGCATAGCCCAGCGGAATGCCCACAATCGCACCCAGCAAGAAACCGACGACAACGCGAAACAACGAAAAGCCCAAATGCTCAAGCAGCGTAAAGTTGCGGAAACCCTCCGAGGCGATCTGCAACGTGCGTGTCCACACTTCTTCGGGTGCAGGCAAATAAAGCGGCTCCATCTGCCAGCCCTTGGCGGGGGCAAAGTTCGGCGTGCCTTTGTCCGACAAAGTCACTGTCCCGTCTGCGGTTTTCACGGTTTCACCGGGCGCAATTTTTTGGCCGTTAATGGCAATCACTTTGGCGCCATCGCTCTTGTTCAGATCATCGTTCCGATCAACATTGACCAGACCCGACCGCCACTGCGCAATTGACACCACATCGTTTTTGGCAAACCCTTCGCCGGGGTCAACTTCGGGCAAATCAACCGTCTCACCACGCGGGCGCACCAAAACCGTGACCGTCGCATCATCGGGCGCTTGGCCTTCAACTTGCGCAGTGTAGGTGAACGTTGTGTCCCCCATAAATGGGCCGGGTGCATGCAGGAAACCCGGCAACAATGAAGATCCGGTAAAAATTCCCCACATCAAGAAAATCGTAAAGATTGATATGATGCCAGCCGCACGGTTAGGCCGCACCGCACTTTCATCCCCGAAAGTCACTGTCTTCAAAGAGGTGTAATCAGACATCCCCTTGGCCAGCACCTTGGTAAACAAGAACGCGCTACCTACAAAAATACCGACATAGATGATTACAAAGAAGATACCGGTCATGCCGCATCCTCCTTGGTGCCCATAATCTCTTCTTCCATATCCCAGATCATGTTGAGGATTTCCTCACGACGGGGGCCGAATTCTGCGTGTTTTTTCACTTCGCGCAGGTCCGCGTTCACGCCCAACTCGGCAAACGGCAGGCGGTACTCTTTGTGAATGCGACCGGGGCGCGGGGCCATGACGATCAGCCGCTCGCCCAGCAACAAAGCCTCTTCGACCGAGTGGGTGATCAAAATGATCGTCTTGCCGGTCTCTTTCCACAGCTTCAGAACCAGCGACTGCATCTTTTCACGCGTCAACGCGTCCAACGCACCCAAAGGTTCGTCCATCAAAATCACATCCGGGTCATTTGCCAGACAGCGGGCCAAGGCCACACGCTGCTGCATTCCGCCCGACAGTTCATAAACCGCCTTTTCCTTGAAATCCTGCAAACCAACCACATCAAGCAGATGATCCACGATCTCTTTTTTGTTGTTCTTTGGCATGCCCTTCATTGACGGGCCAAAACCTACATTTTCTCGGACGGACATCCATTCAAACAGCGCGCCTTGCTGGAACACCATACCGCGTTCAGCGTCCGGGCCATTTATTGTATGCCCGTTCAATGTCATCACGCCGGACGTCGGTGCCAGAAACCCGGCGACAATGTTCAACAACGTGGTCTTGCCGCAGCCGGATGGCCCCAGCACACTCAGCAATTCGCCTGCTTTGAGGTCAATTGAAACGTCTTGCAGCGCCTGCACATGCCCGCCATCCGGCAAGTCAAAACGCATCGACAGCTTATCAATGGATAGTCCGGTCATTGTCCCTGGCTTTCTTGCTCATAAGGCTGAGCACACGGGCAGGGTTCACCCCGCCTCACTTCATATAAAGAAAGACGGCGTGCCCCATACGGGACACGCCGTCCATTGTCGTCTTACATGGCGTTGGCCGCGGCCAAAGGACCGGTGTTAACCGCACCTTCATAGCTGTCCAAAGCGCCGTCGATGGAACCGGCTTCTACGAACACGTCCGCAACACCCTTCATGTAGCTCTGAGCGTTACCGCCGAGCCAACCTTGGGACAGTTGCTCTGCCACAGATGGGAACTTCATGGTCGCAATCGCGGATTTCGCCGCTTCCATATCCATACCGGCCTGCTCGGCAATCACTGCCAGCATCTCGTCCGTTGGGTTGGAATTCCATGCTGCGTTCGCGTCCGCAGTCACTTTGAGGAACTTTGCCAGTTCATCGGCGTTCTCAGCCGCATATGCCGCAGGTACAGACGTCACGTCGAATACCAGAATGCCCAGTGCTTCCTTCTCGGGGCCGGTCAGGATCACGTTGCCGTATTCCTTCATGCGCGACAGACCACCGCCGTAACCACAAGCGAAATCAACCGCTTTCTGGCTCAGGGCTGCAGCACCTTCTGGTGGCGCCATGTCAACGATGGACAGTGTCGCAAGGTCGATACCGAAGTGATCCATTGTGCGCAGGAAACCGTAGTGCGCGGCTGTACCCAGTGGCACGGCTACTTTTTTGCCGGCCAATTCGCTTGCGGAATCTTTGTCGATTTCGAGGTCGGCATGTACAACGCAGCCGTCGTTCTCGGAGTAGGAAACCGCGACGTCAACGATCTGAAGATCCTGACCGCCGGATGTCGCAACCACGAACGGTGGAACACCTTGGGAAACGGCGATCTGCACGTCACCGGATGCCATCGCGGCGGACATCGCTGTACCGGTCTCGAAGGAAACCCAGTTTACTTTTTTACCCAGTGCTTCGTCATATGCACCGGATGCTTTGGCAACCATCATTGGCATTGGCCACTCAAGGAAATACGCGACGGTGATTTCACCGTGGCCGTCTGCAAATGCGGCTTGACCTGTCATCGCCATTACTGCGGCGGCAACAAAGCCTGTTGTTGTCTTTTTGATCATGATATTCTCCCTATTGATCATTCGTCCGGACCTTGGTGATCCGGTGTGGTTCGTATCCGATGCAAACGCCTTGGTTTGCATGCTTGGTCCCGCGTGGTGGGTCTTGGCAAAAAATGGGACTTTGCTTCTCATTTAAGGCCAAGTGTCGCAGGCGTCCGGCGACACCATGTATTGTCTTTTGAACAAGAGCAATCAAATCCGCAAAACGCATCAAACTTAGTCCTGCCGCCGTTTGCGGGCACACGCCCGTCGGTCGTGACGTAGAATGCCGGTACAAATCGGGCTGAATAAACCGCCAATTTCCAGCGCCCAATGAGTCCAGATGTTGTGAACCCCCTCTATGTGGCGCAAAGCCTCGTCTTGTTGTCGCATATGATGCTAAATCGCTCAATCAGAACACGCATTGCCAGAAATAATCTGCATCAAAATTGTGCAATTGCCCCCATGAAATCCCGGATTGCACAAAACCAGCGCACGCGTGCATTTGATTTCACCAACCTGTTGATCCGCCGAATGAAATGCGCTGCGTTGCCCGCCCAACCCGACGAACGGTTGCTCAAACGTTGGACAGGTTAAATTTCTGGCTTTAAGCTTGTCCCCGAACTGGCCCTACTTGATTCGACTACAAACCAGCACTGAATGGATATCACGGGTCACTGCAAACCCCGAATTCAAAGCAATCACGACTAGCGAAAGGTCTCACACCATGGACGGCAATTTCAGCGAAAATGACATCTCCCGCGTTGTTGAGGCAGATCGCGCGCACATCTGGCATCATCTGAGCCAGCACAAGCAGTACGAGACCAACGACCCCCGCATCATCGTCGAGGGCAAAGGCATGCGTGTCTGGGACCAAAAGGGCAAAGAGCACCTTGATGCTGTGTCCGGTGGTGTCTGGACCGTCAACGTCGGCTATGGCCGCGAGCGTATCGCCAATGCGGTCCGTGACCAGTTGATCAAATTGAACTATTTCGCAGGCTCCGCAGGTTCTATCCCCGGCTCCAACTTTGCCGAGATGCTGATCGACAAGATGCCCGGCATGTCCCGCGTCTACTATTGCAACTCGGGCTCCGAGGCGAACGAGAAGGGCTTCAAAATGGTCCGCCAGATCGCCCACAAGCGTTTCGGTGGCAAAAAGCACAAGATCCTTTACCGCGACCGCGATTACCACGGCACCACAATCACCTGCCTGTCCGCAGGCGGTCAAGACGAACGCAACGCGCAGTACGGCCCCTTTACCGAAGGATTTGTCCGCGTTCCCCACTGCCTTGAGTACCGCTCGCACGAGCAAGATGGCGCACCGCAGGAAAACTATGGTGTCTGGGCCGCCGACCAGATCGAAAAAATCATCCTCGCCGAAGGGCCCGAAACGGTTGGCGCGCTTTGCCTTGAGCCGGTCACTGCTGGTGGTGGCGTCATCGTCCCGCCTGCCGGCTATTGGGAGCGTATCCGCGAGATCTGCGACCAGTATGAAATCCTGCTGCACATCGACGAAGTCGTCTGCGGCGTGGGTCGCACCGGCGCATGGTTCGGCTACCAGCACTACGGCGTCAAACCCGACATGGTGACAATGGCCAAGGGTGTCGCGTCGGGCTACGCCGCCATCGCTTGTCTGGTGACCACCGAAGAGGTGTTCAATATGTTCAAAGACGATGCGGCTGATCCAATGAACTACTTCCGCGATATCTCGACCTTCGGGGGCTGCACCGCTGGCCCGACCGCAGGGATCGAGAACATGCGCATCATCGAGGAAGAAGGTCTGCTAGAGAACACCACCAACATGGGCCACTACATGTTCGACCAACTCAGCGCGCTGGCCGACAAACATGCCTGCATCGGGCAGGTACGTGGCAAGGGTCTTTTCCTTGGTGCCGAACTGGTCGCTGATCGTGGTACGCGTGAGCCGGTTGCAGAAAAGCTGGTTCAGGCGGTCGTCGGCGACTGCATGGCACAAGGCACGATCATCGGTGCGACCAACCGGTCGCTGCCAGGCAAGAACAATACGCTGTGTTTCTCACCCGCGCTGATTGCCACCAAAGACGACATCAACCAGATCATCGCATCCGTTGACGAAGCATTGGGCCGCGTGTTCGCGTAAGCCGCTACAAATCTTTGGAAAAAGCCCCGCCAATCGTGCGGGGCTTTTTTGTTGTCTCGTGGTAACAACAGGCGGCGGGACAGGACCAACATGACAGTCAAACGGATCACGACCAATATCGCAGCACCTGACCCCGCCGCACTGGCGGCGTTCTATACGTCAGTCTTTGGCCTTGATATGGTTATGGATCTGGGTTGGATCATCACATTGGCAGGCGCAGATACAGCACCTATCCAACTCAGCATCGCCAGCCAAGGCGGCTCTGACGCGCCAATGCCCGCCTTATCCATCGAGGTCACCGATCTGCAAGCCACCTATGACCGCTGCAAAAGCCAAGGTTATCCTATCGCATATCCGCTCACGATCGAACCTTGGGGTGTGCGTCGGTTTTTCGTACGTGACCCTGCAGGCACGCTGATCGATGTGATGGCGCACTGAAAAGTTAATGCCAGAACGACGTGTTCGATCAGCGCAAAGGCCATGGCAGCCCTACCGAGATAAAGAGAGTGTCTGATCTTCTGTGTATGAGTAATTCGGTCCATGCTTCATTAACGAAGGAGCATGAAGACAATGACGATTACGAAGGAAGTATTAGATGAGCTGCTGAGCGGCGTTGAGAA
>Ga0115564_10000576_pt1 | contig 36554 bp, 35 predicted proteins | sample COGITO_mtgs_1105_7_FD_88680 | JGI IMG/M metagenome (GOLD analysis project Ga0115564, IMG submission 88680) | Pelagic marine microbial communities from North Sea - COGITO_mtgs_110523 | ecosystem: Environmental > Aquatic > Marine > Epipelagic | place: Germany:Helgoland, sampling site Kabeltonne...
CCCAAATGGTCTTAAAATAGTCAGGGTTAGGTGCTTTAGTTGTTCCTGTAAATATGTTGAGGTTATTATCTCCTTTATTCAACAATTCTCTAACGTAGGAAGGCACAGGAACTATTCTATTTCTTCCTGATTTATTTCTGCTACCTGATAGTTTAATGTATGATAAGTCTGCTGTAAAGTCCCCCCAAGTAAGTTCTCTGACCTCTCTATGGGGTCTTAAAAGACAACCATAAGTCATTATACAGCACAGGTATAGATTATAGTTGAAGGTCTTTATTTCGTTTAGTATTGCTGATACATCTTCAAACGGTTTATTGAGGTTAGCTTTAGATTTTTTCCTCTTTAAACCCTTTGTTGGGTTGTTTTCTAAACCTAATTCTTCAGCTTTATTAAAAAGAACTTTTAAATTTTTAAGTAGGCTGTTGTAAGAGCTGCTGTTGTTGTAGTATTCTAAAACCTTTATAATATCTCTCCTCTCATATTTAGCGTTCTTAGAAGCGCTTAAAAGAAGTTTGTATGCATAGTTCAGTTCTGATTTATATGCTTTAGTGTAATTCTCTTTATGTTTTAATAACGAAAGAAAGTTTTTTAATCTTATCATAGAATGATATGTTTCATTTTTAGTAATGACGAAAATTTTAAAATTTATATTCTATAATAAATATTCTGAATGTCTAGTGAACAAAAACCTTTACGAATCATATAATATTCAAGAGTTTTTTATTACGCAATGCTTTTTATTGTAGTTGATTATAAGTTTTTTTTGAAAATAGTTCACTTCTTAATACCAATATATAAGCTAAAAATTTTTAATGCGTAACTTAATTTTAAAAGGAGATTAGATTTTTTATAAATCGTTTTCTTTCAGAATTAAAAGGTTTTATGATTCATTATATTAAGTATGATTACAAATACTATTAATACAATAATAGTATTTGTAATTATATTCAAGAAAAACAATGAATAAATTAGTTTGTATAATCTAAACAATCATATTTATGATTTTATTAAATTACTGGGTAACTTTTAACTCAAATTAATTAAAATTAAATATAGATTAAAAAGTTTTTTATTAACTAAAAATTTAAAATTATGAAACTATTAAAATCAGACACCTTTGGTTGGATCATCAATGTCTTAGCTTGGATTATTTTCATAGCTACAGGAGAACATGCTTTAGAGATTATTATGGGTATACTGTGTTTGTATGCAGCTTATATAGGGTACAGTAATCAAAATAAAAAATTATTGAGTTCTTCAGTTTTTGATGCTGTTTGGATGTTTTTATGGGGTTTTGGAATTATGGGTGACGCATTTGGAATTTCAGATTTTCTTTAATCCATTTAATTTTAAAATTTAATGAAATCAATTAGGCTAGTAAAAATCATTTTCATTTGATATTTACTAGCCTAATTAGTTACTACTAAAAATATATATTTTAGAAGTAATTAACTGGTCTTTATAAAATTTGATGGAATGATTTTTAGTGAAGACTTTAGTTACAATAATTATTTAACAATTAACGAAGGCTTTTTTAAATTGGTATTCAAAAGATTTAATTGATCATTAATTATCTACAATTACTCTTAAAATATGATCTTTTTTTTCTTGAGGCCCTAAGTCAGAATTGAAGAGTACTTGGATAAAAATATTTAAAGTATCTCCCTTCATTTCTGGGCCTAAATAAAAAGAATGTTGAGGTTTATAGTTATACTTACTATATGTCCCAAAAATAGAGGAACTATATGGGCAATCCATGCATGTGTTTTCATTTATTGAATATCCAGAAATATTCATTGGAGGTAATTTTCCAATCATTTCATCTAAAGTTATAGTTATTGTTCCTATTGGAATTGGATTTTGAAATTCATTATCAATGAACCAACTAAATGGAGAATAAACGGGAAGTGTAAAAGTTAAATTATTCAACCAAATCCAGTAATCAGAATCAAATGTGGTTTCTATCAGCGGAATTCCATTTACTTCATATTTTTCTTTTAGTTTTCCCAATACACCTTTTACTGTAAAATATTTTGGTCCCCAAAATTGAATATGATTAAATCCATTATCATCCATATATAATTCTGGAGTAACTTCTTTACTAATTTCAAAAATTGAATTACATGGGTTTTCAATGCATGGATAGTATTCCTCGGTTAAATTATTATCTGCTGATGTTGAACAACTATAAATAGATATAATTAAAATGATTAGCGATGCGGCTTTATTAAACATAAAATTTTATTTATAAAATATATTCGAATCCAAAAGATATATTATTATCATTAGACTTAAGGTCAATTAGATATGGCATTGAGTGAAATCTATTTCTGGTTGTTATGAAAAGGTTTATTTTTTCAAAAGAAATACTTAATCTTGGTTCTACGAAAATTCTATAATCTTGAATGTTTTTAGTGTTTAATTGATAGTAGAGTGTATTATTTAGTGAAATTTTTTCAGATAATTTATATTGAGAAAGTATACTTAAGCTGTACCTGAAATTCCTGATTTTCAATTTACCAGATTCAATATTATAGTCTTCATTTTCTTTGAAAATTCCTATGGAAATATCAGTATAGTTTTGGATGTTTCCAGTAAGTCTATTTCGGTAACCGCCCCCAAATAATATTCGGTTATTTATATTTAAGGATTTCACATTTTGAGCTTGAAAAAACACAAAATAAGAGTTGTCGTTAATTAAATAATTATATCTGATTTGTCCACTTGAATCATCAGAAAGTATTTCCTTATTTTCAGAAGTGTATGTGTAATTATAAATAAGTCTAATTAAGTGATTGTCAATTTTTTTCCCAAGTTGAGATGAAAAAGTAGCGTTGACTAGATTTATATTTCCTGTTGAAAAATCACCATCCAAACTAGTACCAAAAACCATTGAACTGTCAATTTTAGATAATATTCTCTCACTGTTAAGAATTGTTTGTGCACAACTTAAAATTGAGTTTAAAAATATAAGTGTAATTACAATTTGTTTCATTATAAATTATCAATTAATTTTTTCTTTGCAATATCTAATAGTATTTGCTCGGCTTCAACTATTATTTTATCTGCCTTTGCAATATCTAAACAAAAGTGATAGATTGATTTTAAAGTATTTCTATCATATTCATCGGATATTTTCAAACATAGTTCTTCAAAATAATTTATATAATCCTTAGGATTCATTTTATCAATTTCACCTCTTAAATTATTGATATCTGATTCTGAGATTTTTTTTTCGAATCCAATGGAATAATTAATAGCATTTACGCTTTCCTTTAGATCATGTATTTCAGATTCATCAACATGACCATCACATTTTGAAATTATATATATAATTTTAAAAATATTCCCAGTTAAATCCTTAGAAGATTGATTCTCCATATTAATGGTTGAAGTTTCCTTAACTGGGTTTAGAAGATCTGATAAAGCGATTTTTTTATCAATTTTACTATCTAAAAACAAATCATTTTTCATGCTATTACTAACATATTTTAGATGTTTGTATAGCGTTTCATTTATGCTATTATATTTTGAGTAATCGTTTTTTTCTTTACAGCAATGTAAAATTCCATCTAATGGATGCATAAATGCTTCCTTTTCTTCTCCACGTTTGATTAATAAATTAAAATGTTTAAAATAATATTCTTCTGCTAAATCTAGTTTATTTAAAAATAAACAACTTGCACCACTAATTGGCCAAATAGAATATAGTATTTCATCTTCACCAATTCTAGTAATTAGACTTTCACTGATTCTAGTAAGCTCTATAACATTTTCATATTCTTTTTTTATAAAATATGCTTCTATACAACTACTAATTATTATGCATGTATTTTTTGCAGTTTGGAAATTAATATTAGTATTGGTAAGTATCTCAGTAATTAAGCTTAAAATTTCATTGAACTCGAAATTAACTTTTTCATTTTTTTGCTCAACACTTTTTTTAGAAAGAATATTTAATGATTCCATACAAAACATTTGCATTAAATCAACTGTTTTCTTTTTATTTAATATTTTAGATAAAATAATATCAATATCTAAAGCCAAATCATAATCATTGTTCGCTATTGCAGATTTTCTGAAATTTATTATAGGCTTATAATTTTGTTTATCATCGATTAAAGAATAGTATGTATCAGCTTCCAATAAGTCATTAGGCGAAATAAAAGCTTTTAATTCATTTAAACTTTTCAGTCTTTTTAATTGCTGCTTTTCAGTAAATATTAATTCAGGTTTATCTAGTAGTTTATAAAAGTCTCTTTGATAACAATCTTTTAATAAAATTATTATTGATTTAGATCTTTGTCTTGTGTTAGAGTTTGTTCTTAAATTTTCAAAAAGCTTATCTAAAAAATTTTGATTTTCATCATTTATAATTACATCCTCATCTAGCTTTTTTAGGCTTGTATTTGATTTTAAGAAGTATTCTAATGTGCTAAGAATAATTTCAATATGTAATTCACTTATTTTATCTAATTGATCCTTTATTTTAAAAAAATAGCTAGATGATTGATTTAAATTATTTTGTTTTGCTAGTTTTTTGGCAGTAATTAAATTAAATTTTAATGAATGATTTTTAATAATTTCCACATTACTAAACAAGTTACATCGATTACTAATCGATTTTAAAATATCTATATCTAAACTATTCACATATTCGTTTCCTTTTGAATTTATGGAATCTATAATTCTTTTTTGAAATTCGATTACTTTTTGACTATGTGATGTTTTTTCAATTTTAGAATAATTACTCCGTAACCATCTTTGAAAATTTCTATCATTAAAAACATAAATATTGTCTTTTAATGAATCATCATGGATAATATCATATGTTTCTATTTTTTCTAATATTTGAATTATTTTTATATGATCTTTTTTCCAAATATGTGATAATATTGTTGAATCAAATTTAAATCCAATATGAGCAGCTGATTCAATTATTTGTTTTTCTTGTTCTTCTAGACTATTAAACTTAGATTCTAAAAAAATATGATTACTATCTTCAAATTTAAAATCTTCATCGGGTTCTTTTAACAACCTAATTATACTATTCTCAATTATTAGATAATTTGAATTTTTCAATGCTAAAATGTAATTAAAAAAGTTGCCAGGCATGAAATCAGTCTTACTTTCATTAATCAAATTTCTTAGATAGTTTTTTAAGTTTTGAGAAAAGTAAATGTTTTCCTCTTTATTGAAATAATTAAATCCATTATCTCTTAATACAATATTCAAGAAGTTTTCCTTGTTTTGGCAGATAAGATCTCTTTCAACGATTCTTTCATTACTCAATTTTATGAGTTCTGGATATGATTTCGATATAATTAAATCGTTGTTAGCAATTGCACTGTCAAACTCACTCAAAGTCAAAATTATTTTAATATTTGAAGTAGTTTTTCCTCTTTTTACAATTTTATTAATTAATGCTAATAACAAGTCGTTGGATGCAATATCAACCCATTGATAGTCTTCAAGAATTAAAACCATGTTTTTATCATGAGAATTTTCAATTAGAAAATTAAGTAATTCTCCACTAATTTCATTAACACTTAAACTTTCATTATCGTCTATTGATATAATACTCCCAAGGTCAATGGGTCCTGCGGTTGATGCTATATCTGCAACTTTTTTAAATGCCTTAAATGTAGTTGACCTGTCATTAAAGAATCCTTTATCTAATCTATATTTTGGGTTATAATGCTGACAAAATGCTTGAAAAAAGGGTTCATATTGAATAATTGCTCCTTCAATAGATTCGTCAAAGTCTCCATAAAAAAATTCTGAGTGACTTGAATTATTTTTAATGAACTCTTTTAAAAATCTAGTTTTTCCTGCTTTACTTTTTCCTTTCAGTAAAAATGCTATGTCTATATCATTATTAATAAATCCCAATAAGTCTTGATTTAAATTATCAATATTAGAACCAGCTTTAACATACTCAAATGGATTAGATAAAATATCAACTTCATTTGAGTCTAGCTCTAATATTTTGTTTTCAAACCTCTCTTTGTTAAATTTATACCCAATTAAAGTTAGAGGTATAAATAGGACTAATGAAAAGTATAAATTAGTATTCTCATTAAATAGAAAAAATCCTGATACTAAATAGTTTATAAATATTAAAACGCAAACTATTAAAAAGTAGTTTTTTACGAGCCCTTTATTTTGATACTTGTGTATTATACCTGCTATTATTTTTGAGGGCATTAAAATGGAAAAAATAAAAATCACCATTAATAAAGTTGATTTATTTTCTTGTACAAGTTGGGAATAGTTTATGAAGTATGTGCCAATTATTATAGGGGAGACAAATGATGTGAAAAGTATTCTGCTTTTTGAGTTTAAATCTGTTGATGATGATTTACTGAATTTAGTGTGAACTAATGTAGATAGAATCAATGTTAAAATAAATGGTATTACAACTAGCAGTGCAATCCAAAATTTAGTATAAAATTCTCCTATAAAGGCATTTATATCTGGAGATATCAATCTTAATAAATAAACTGATAATATTGACGAGATTAATAATGAAATGAGAATTAAACTATCACTTGATAAATTTTCCTTGTCAAAACTGAAAGTTTTAGATTTAAAATTTTTGAATCCAAAACTTAAAACAATAAAAACAAATAAAATTATTCCAATTAATATAGCAACTGCTCTAGAAACATCTTCAATTTTATTAACTCTAAATTCTTCATAATGCCGAATGAATTTAGGCACTAATTCTGATCTATTTACTGTATTTAAATCTATTGTTGAATAAAGTAAATTCTCTTCTAAAGTTTGTATTAATCTGACATTTAAATTATAGATCTGTTCAGTTTTATAATGGTTGATTAATTTTTTCCAATCATCTGATAATAATTCATTGTTTTTAAATCTATTTAATCCATCTTCCCCTAGTATTTTAAATAATTCATGAGTTTTAATAATATACGAATTTGTTTCAGAATTTAAATAATCATCACCCACAGCAAACAGATTTTCGTTAAATGGGTGAATATTTAATAGAAAGTATTGGAAACTATTTTTTAAAAGTCCTTTATTAATTGGATCAGATTCATTTATAATTTTATCGATTAGATTTTCAAGCAATAATTCTTGTGGATCATCAAGATTATTATAATCATCATGAAAACCTCCTATAGATGAATATGAAGGTATTATGAAGTTTAAATTGTCTTTTGCTATTTCTTTGGAAATATTATAGTTTGACTTTATTATGTCTAATTGTTTACTTAAGGATGATTTAAGATCATTATCAAAATATTCTCGATTTATATCATTCTCGATTTCATCAATATATTTCTTAAATAATTCCAACTCATGAAATCCATTTTGTTTACTTGATGAGTAAAACGAGAATACTGACAGTTCTTCAATTTTAGTTATTTCTTTTTCACTTTTATTTTTTTCTTTAGAAATAAATGTTAAAGTAAAAACGAAACTTATGATAAAGACAATTTTCATATTAAATGATTAAAAATTAAATTTAAATCTTAATAAATTTAAATTAAAAATCTATATATTGTTAATTATTTAAAATTAAACATAAAGATGGGAATCAATTTAGAAAAAGGGAGTTCTATAAATTTAGACAAACAGACTAGCGGTATAAATAATCTTCACATAGGCTTAGGATGGGATGAACATGACAATAACAGTGAAGTAATTGATTGTGATGTATCTGTTTTTATGATTGACGAAAACAATAAGATTCCAGGAGACGGTTATTTCATTTTTTATAATAATTTGAAAAGTTCTGACGGCTCAGTTGTTCATCAAGGAGATAACAGAACAGGTGAAGGTGACGGAGACGATGAAGTAATTAATATTGATTTGACCAAAGTTGATTCTTCAGTGGTTCAAATGATTTTTGTTGTTACTATTCATGATGCTGACAAAAAAAATCAATCTTTTTCTTCAATTAAAAATGCATTCTTAAGGATAGTTGATTTAAATACAAGTGATGAAATTTGTAATTATCAATTAGCGGAACAATTTTCAGATGCAGATTCAATTCAAATTGGAAGAATGTATAGAGATAGCGAATCTTGGGTTTTTGAGGCATTAGATCAAGGATTTCAAGGTGGATTATCTACTTTATTAGGAATGTATAATTAAAAAAATAATAAATATGAGTGCATTTAATTTATCAAAAGGTTCTTCATTTAATTTATCAAAAGCTGCTCCAGGAATAAAGATTGCTGGTGTTGGTTTAGGTTGGAAAGAAAATGAAGACCCTACAGGTCCTGTTTTTGATTTGGACGTTTCAGCTTTTTGTTTAGGTGAAGATGGTCAAATTCCTGAAATGACAGATTTAGTTTTTTACGGATCTGGATTAAAAAACGAATATGAAGGTGAAGATGGTGAAAGACCTTATTCAACGGATGGCGCTGTACTAGGAGCTATTGATGAAATTGGGGGAGGAGATGATGATGATGATGATGGAGATCAAGAAGACATGAGGATTTATTTTGATAATGTCGCTGACAATATCAAAACTATAATGATAGTTGTAACCATTACTAAATATCCCCATGATGAGCAAAAAGATAAACGTACTCTAGATTTAGATATGAGTCAGGTAACTGGAACTTATTGTAGAATTTGGGACGAATCTAGCGACACAGAACTTTGTAGATATACTTTGAGTGACGATTTCGGTAAGGAAGACGCTGTTGAAATTGGTAAATTCGAAAGAGATTCCTCTGGTGAATGGAATTTTACTGCTATTGGCAATGGCATGGTTGGAGGTTTAATGTCATTAATTAAGAAATACGCTAAAAGATTTTAAAAATGGCAAAAAAGGATAGTAAAAAAGGGTTTTCGTTAGATAAATCTTCAGAACAATCAAAATTTTCTTTAGATAAAACTTCCTCAAATGAAAAAGATTTGGCAAAAGGTTTTGTTCTCGATAAATCAGGAAGTAGTACTTCAAAAAAAGAAAATAGTTCACCTATTGACAAGTCTAGTGATAAATTAAATGCACCTAAACAAAAGTCAGATAATACAAAAGCAACTCACAAAGAAAAGGTAATTGAGGATTCTAAAATTGGATCAAGCGCTAAATCAAATGATTCTAAAGATATTTCGAAAAGTAAGTTGTCCCCAACAGTATCTGATGGCAAAAAGAAGAATAGTTTAACTAAAAAAATTATTGCTGTTGCCTCAATATTCATAGTGCTTTTAGCTTTTTATCTATCCCAAACATCTGAATTAAAACAAAATACAAAACCATTATCAAATTCCACTTCAAAAACTGATCAAAGCATTAAATTAATGCCAAATAAATCTGATTACTTAGATTCTGATCAAGATGGGCAATCTGATGATGCTGAAATATCTCAAAGCACTGATCCTAATGATATAAATAGCTTTTATGCTGACTCTGACAGTGACGGTTTGAGTGATGCATTCGAAGTTGAAAATGGTTTTGATCCTAATAATATCGATGATTCTTCATTAGATGAAGATAATGATGGTTTAACACTTTATCAAGAGATGATAATTGGGACAAATCCAAAAGACTCTGATACAGATAAAGATGGACAATTAGATGGTGGTGAAGTTGTAAATAATAGTAGTCCAATAGATATTGAAAGCAAATTTGAAGATTCTGATAATGATGGTTTAAGTAATTCTTTTGAAATTAATAATGGGCTTAATCCCAATAAAAAAGATGATATTAATTCAGATTCAGATAGCGATGGTTTAACTCTTTACAATGAAATGATAAAAGGGTCTAGCCCAAATTCTTTTGATAATAATCCAAATCAATTAGAAGAATCAAATTTTAGTTCAGGACAAAATGAAAAAATATTAGTTAATTCTGATGAAAATTACTCTCAACCTGAAACAAATTCTGAAATAACTTCTAATAAGAAAAATAAATTAGTTCAGAATGAAATTGTTGAAAAGCAAAATAATAATAATACTTCTAGGGCTAGTTTAAATTCAACTGATTTTGGTGAGATTAGGTTCAATTTTGGTTATGAAATCATTTATTTTGATTTTAATTCATATGAGTTTAATAATACTGAAGCCCTAGATTTATTATTAGATTTTTTAAAAACCAACTCTTTTAATTTAGAATTAATAGGTTACACAGACTCAATAGGAGATGAACAAGCAAACATAATTATCTCCGAATTAAGAGCTAAAGCAGTGAGTGATTATTTGATAAAAGAGGGAATTGATTCAAAAAGAATAACCTTAATGGCAAAGGGTGAATCTAACCCAAAATACTCTAATGATACAAGCTCTGAAAGAAACAAAAACAGAAGGGTAGACTTAATTATAAAAAAATAGGTATGGGTATATTAATACCAATCATAATAATAATACTATGTTGTATTGTTATCTGGAAGGCTAGCGATGGGTTTGAGGCTTCCTCAGAGTATTTGGGAAGAAATTTATCTGAAGGTGTTAGAGGGGCGACTATCAATGCCATTGCTAGTTCAATGCCAGAGCTTTTCACAACAATATTTTTTCTTATTTTTTTAAAAGATACCGAAGGTTTTTCAGGAGGAATTGGAACGACTGCTGGTAGTGCAATTTTTAATGGAATGATAATTCCAGCTTTAGTCATTTTAGTTGTTCTTTTTAGTGGTGTAACTAAATCAATTGAAGTCTCTAAAAAAGTTATTTTAAGAGATGGATTATCACTAATAATAGCCGAATTAATTTTAATTTTTTCAATTAGTGGAAATACCCTTTATTGGTGGCATGGGTTAATATTAATGGCGACATATGCAGCTTATATAATTTATATGTTCAAATCAATGAAGGAAGAAGATACAAATGAGGAATCTGAAGAAGCTGTTGACGATGATGAAGAAAGTGAAAGTCCAGGATTATTAAAAGCTCTATTTACATTGGATTTGGAAGCTGTTTTTGTAGGTGAAAAAGAAATAAATGGGAAAAGAGCTTGGAGTTTATTGATTACATCAATGATGGTTATAGGTTTAGCTTGTTTAACATTAGTTGCTGCTTGTGAAATGATTGGTTCAGAAACATATACTTTTCCTTTTGTTGGTCAACTTAATGGTTTAAATATTCCAATTATGTTTGTTGCTGTAATTTTAGCTTCAGCTGCTACAAGTGTTCCAGATACTATAATTTCTATGAAAGATGCTAAGAAAGGAAATTATAATGATGCTATTTCTAATGCTTTAGGAAGTAATATTTTTGACATTTGTTTTGCATTAGGCTTTCCACTTTTCATGTATTGTATTATCTATGGACCAATACACATGAATCCGGAAACAATAAGATTCAGTACTGAGCTAAGAGTTCTTTTATTAATATTAACTATAATTGCTTTTTTCATTTACTATATCGGTAAAAATATGACTAGATTAAAAGCAGTTTTATTAATTGGACTCTACTTATTCTTTACCGCATATATTGTTTCTTTGAATGCAAATTATCAATGGGCTAACTCACTATCGGATTTAATTTCAAAATTTCCAGTCTTTTTATAAAAATAATTTCTTAAATGAAATATCTTTTTTTTTTGCTACTAATTTCATGCGTTGAAAATCCTAAAACAGACAACACGAATAATAGTAAAAGTTATATAATTGATAGTGTAGTCATAGATCAATCTTTAAAAACTTCTAAAATAGATTTCGAAAATTTAGAAAGAAGAGTAACCAAGTTTGGCCATTCAATAAATACACTATCAAACGAAGCATTTCCAGTTTTGTCTAAAAACGAGAGATTTTTGTATTTCACAGGATTAGATAGGTCAGGATTTTTTGATTTTAAATTAAATTTTATTAACCAAAAAAATGCCGGTGGTGAAGATCTTTTTTATTCAGAAAGATCTAAATCAGATTCTTGGAATGATGCTAGACCATTAAAATTTTTAAACACAAACGCTCATGAAAGTATTTCTCAAGTTAGGGGAGATACTTTTTTGCTTTCTGCTAATTATAAAGAAAATATTGGTTTTATTGATAAAGATGGCATAAATACATCTGATTTATTTTTAGCAGTTAAGCAAAAGGATAGTTTCAAAATTATTCATTTTGAGGAACCAATTAATTCTCTTTTTACTGAGTCAGATGCTTTTTTATTCAAAAATGCAATTTTATTTGTTTCTGATCGTCCAGGTAGAGTAGGCGATTATCATAAAAAAGGATGGAATTGGAATGGTTCAATGTGGGGAAATACTGATATTTGGATTTCTTTTTTAACTGATCAATATAACTGGAGTGTACCTAAAAATTTAGGTGATATTATTAATACAGCAGGAGCTGAAAGAACCCCATTTTTATCTAAAGATGGACTTAATTTATATTTAAGTTCTAATGGATATGAAGCTGATAAAACTGATTTAGATATTTATAAGTTTACAAGAGACAATATAGATGATTGGTTCAATTGGAAAGGTCCTATCAGAATTCAAGATGTAAATACAGATAGTGATGAATTTGGTTATATTTTAGATTCTAATGATAATGCTTATTTTACAAGAGGAGTTAAGCTAGATTTTGAAAGGACAAATTCTTACCAAACAGGTGGTAATGGTATTTATGAAACAAATTTCAGAACAAACTACAAAGTTTTTGGAGCTCAAATTGGCTCATATAACAATGATTTTCAAACGGATATTTATAAGGCGACAAACTCAAGTTATGATTACATTATTTCAGATTTTTTCTTTGATACAAACAAGCATGAAATTTTAAAAAATGAAATTCATCTTTTAGATGATTTAGTAGATTTTTTAAATATTAATAATCCTGGAGTTATTATTATAAATGGATATACAGATAATGTGGGAAGCGAATCTTATAATATTAAATTATCTTTATTAAGAGCTCAAAGCGTTCGGGACTACCTTTTATCTAAGGGTATAAAAAATAATATTTTATATAATGGTTTCGGAGAGAAAAATCCATTAACTGATAACTCTAATTCTGAAAAAAGAAAGCAAAATCGAAGGGTTGAGATTGTTTTATCAGAATAGTTTAAACTAGTCTACAAATAGAAATAATATATAAATGAGAGTATTATTAAAATTGGAACTATAATTTTCAAAAAACTCTTAAGTATTTTAAAAGCTATATAAGCTATTATAAAGCATATTGAGCCTATTATCACAGTTGTTGTTGTCATTTCGTTAATTCTTTATGTAATTAGCTCTATTTAACAAATTAACCCTTTCTATTTGATCATTTAAGATGTTAATTCTATCATTAAGTGATACTGTATTCAAATTATAATCATTTATTAGGGTGTTAATAGAGTCTATTTTGTTAAAGCTTGTTTGAACATTTGTTTTTAAATATTCTATTTTTTTTGCAGTATCAGTTAAAAATATATTCATTGAATCTATTTTTTTTCTTTCGATAGTAATATTTTCTAACAATATTTTACCTTCTTTATTTGAATTAAAATATTGTTCACCATATGAATCCTCTAGATTCTTGTATAATTGCCTTAGTTCATTAAAACCACTAATAAAATATCCTTGATCGTATCCTACTTTTATAACCTGAGGTTCTTCCTTTATTTTTACACCTCCAGCAAATTCAGTTGGTATTGATCCAATAGGATGATATCCCGTAGATTCAATATAAATATAATCTTCTATGTAAGCTAATGAAGAATCATCAATTTTCAAGCCTACAGCCATATGCTTAGCTTCTTCATATACAAATAAACATGTGTCATAACCTGCTAGATAAAGAAGTTTAGCTAGAAGCACAGATTTATCTGAGCAATCACCTTTATTTAACAAAAGGGTTTCCAAAGGATATTTTTGAGGAGCTGCTTCTTCGTAGGGTATTGATTGAACGAAACTCACTAAAACTTGAACAATATCAAATTGAATACCTGTTTCTCTTTCTTTTAAGTTATTTAAAATATTTTCTAAGACCTCTATATCGTAGTCGTCTTGAAAAAACATATCATAAAATTCTTGATTAAAGTCTTCATCACTTTTGCTAGCTTCTACCTGTAGTGTTTTAGGCAGGTCATCTAAATATGATGTTTCATCTCTATTTAGATCAATATTTATTGTATAAGAATGTTTAAAAAGCTCAAAAGAATGGTTTTTAAGATTATTCTCGTTGTTAGATATATTTTCATTTGATTCTAACAAAGGAATTTCAGGTACAAAAAAATCATTTAAGAAATAATCTTCATTTGATTTACAATTAATAAAAATGATAAAAAGAATTAGCAAAAAAGTATTTCTCATTTTTTTGGTAGTGGAGGAGGTGATTTTACACTATTGGTTTTTTTAGGTAGTGGAGGAGGTGATTTTAAGCTTTTGGTTTTATTTGGTAATGGAGGAGGGGATTTTAAGCTGCTGTTATTTGGTAATGGAGGTGGTGATTTTATACTGTTGGTTTTTTTTGGCTGTGGAGGAGCTGGATTTATACTTTTATTTTTATCAGGTAATGGAGTAATTACCTTTGCTGTAGTATTTCTTTTAATAGGAGGTGGAGGTGGAGGTGGAGGTGTTGATGCATTTTTCTTGTTTTGTACTACAGGTTTGATATTTAATGCTTTAGACTTATTATTTACGGCTAAAGGTGGTGGTGGTGGTGGTGGAGAAAAACTTTTTTTATCTGAATTGGTTGAAACTAACTTGTGACCGCTTTCTTTTTTGGCAGGAATATTTAATTCACTTGAAGTGTTTTTATTAATAACACCTTTATTGGTATTGTCAGTATTTAATAAAATATTTTTTTCAACTTGATTATTCTCACAATAATTTAAAGATTTAAGGTTAACAATGTTGCTCTTTAAATAGTTTAAAACCTCATCAAATTCATCTTGAAAAAAATAAATATTGTTATAATTAGACTTTAATTTATTAATTAAATTATCTGATGAAATATTACCAAATAAAACAATCCCCAAATCGGCGTTATTAACTTTTTTTGATTTTATGAAGTGGCTTATTAGTTGAAAATCTTTTGAATCTGAATCAAAACTTATTTTGTGATCTACAAACGCCATTTTTATTTTAACATCAGCTGAACTTCCATCAGAAAGTTTAGCACCTCTCACATAAAATTCTCTTTTATCTGATTTAGTATATTGTTCAGCTAAACTTATTAATGAATTTATTTCACTCTCAATTTTGACTCTTGATCCTGTTCTTTGAATTATTTGATCAAAAATTAATTCAGCAATTACTTTATCTCTTGGATTTATTGCTAAACCTAAACCTATATCAGACAGTTTTGGAGATTTAGATATTAAATTATCATAAAGATTAATATATAGATTGCTCTCAATTCCTGTTAAAGTTAAATAGTTTTTATGAGCTGCAGTTTTTCTTTTTAAATCTAAAAAGTTAATTAACAATATATCAAGTCTGTAAACTGAGAAATTTTTATATTCATTTTTGAATAAATTATCTAAAAAAATAATCTCAAACTCTTCTATATCTGAATCACATAAAAAAATCAAGTTTATCTCATCTTTTAAATCTTTTAAAGATTTGTCAACTAAAAGTATATCTTTTAAAAATGAGTTTAATATTGTTTCTAATCCATAGACTAGAAGCTCCTTAAATTTGTATTTATTATTATCAATAAAAGTAAATTCTGAAGACGTATTCTTTATAATATTAAAATATCCTTTATATGAATCATCATAATTAGATTCGTATCTGAGTTTTGCTTTTTCTCCAATTATAAACTCTTGTTTGTTAGAAAAAAAATAAAGAGGTGTTATTGGATTTGACTCATAATTATATAGTCTAAATTCACTTTTATTTTGCGAAAAATAAATTTGAATAAAACTCTTAGATAATTTTAATACAATATCAATTTTCATTATTCAGATGAAATTTTCTTTAATATTACTTTCTCAAAGAAATTCATCGCTTCCATAATAATTATTGGAGCTACAAAATCAAAACCTTCGTTTTTTTGAGCCATTTTGTATTCAGGAGAAAGTCTAATGTAGTCAGAAATATTCATTTTCTTAAACCCATTAATAAAGTCTTCTTTTGTAGCTTTTAAATCAAAGTGAGTAGTTGCTACTTGAAAATACATTTGAGCAAATTCAGCAAATCGAGGACATGGTATGTCTGTGTTTTGAGGTTGCAATAAAAATTTTCCGCCAATGTTTTGAATCATTTCTGGAGTAATTGAATCGTCAGATTTTAGATGTATATCACTTCCATCAGACTTAGCAATAATAAAACCTTCCTCTCCAATTAATTCCAGAGGAACACTAGTATTATCTGCTACATATAAGTTTTTAGAAATTGCAGATGCTGCTAAACCTTTAGCAACTTCATATTTTACATCTTTATTATGGTCTTTTCTTGAAACAAATTCTGGCTTTCCTCCTAGATGTATTTTAGCTTCTTCAATTCCGCCAAATCCTTTAATAAATAAGTCAAAATAGTAGCCCTGACTCGCACCTGGGTTTATAGCTGCTAGCCAATCCATTATTCTTGACCCTTTCCCAGTAAATTTAAGTATTACTTCAGGAGATGACCATCTTTGTGGTTTATCAGGAGACCTATCTAGCTCTAATTTAATTTTTTTAGCAATTTGGCCTGCGTAAAAAACAATAATACCTGTAACATATAAATTGACAGCAACCATCTCTTTGCATTTAGTTCCTAGTTCTCTGTAGAAATCATCAAACTCATTTTCTTCAAGTCTATCTACAACCTGTTCAAAATAGTAAGGAGCCGTGTTTTGGGTATATTTATTTTCACCTTTGTTTAATCCTTCAATTTTAACATTTTTCTTATTTAAAAGATCTATTATAACTTGTTTGAAGTTTTTAGAGTATCTCGTAGCTTGGGCTACTCTTTGAGCAGCAAACCTAATAGAACTCTGTTTAACCATAGCCATATTTTGACCATCTAAACTAGTTAGAGCAATTATGTCAGATGTACTTCCTCCAATATCAAAACAAATAGTTAAAACATTTGGGTTAGTATTTGTATTTGTTGATTCTGTATTTATTAAATAATTTGCTACAGCCTCAGATTCAGTTAATGATGTTTTATTACTTAAGTCAATTTTCTTAAAATTAAAGGATATTGGAGCGTCATCATAATTTATATCCTTTGTACTTTTAAATTGATTATTTTTTTCTTCTTCCCCCCAACTATTAGAAACTTTTGGCTCCGGTTTAGTATCAGAGCCCCAAGTATTTTCAGAAGTATTTCCCCATCCATCATTATTTGATGTTTCTTTTTCACCCCAACTATTAGTTTCGCTTGAACTTCCATTATTGTCTACACCCCATCCAGCTTCATTTTTTTGTTCGATATTTCCAAACTTTTCAGAAATTATAAGCTGAGATTCATTTGTTAATGGACTTACATATTTTAGACTTTGCCAGATATGACTATAATCACTTATTAAAGTTTGACCCATAGCAGATGGATAAGACCAACGTAATGTTTCTGGTTTATAGCCTAAATCAAACATATCAGCATAAACTTGAAGCAGCAAAGAACTTAAGTATGCTTTTCGATATGAAGAATCCATTTCTTTGGTAGTTTCACTCTTGTTCCATTTCATGCTATGAATAAGAGTTGCTTGACCAATGCTATTATCAGAATCTCCAAAATTCAAAAGATAAGTACTTTCTGTACTATCTTCTATAGGTAAGTTTTTTTCAAAACATGGAAATCCACCCTTGACTGCTTCTGATGAGATAGCTTCAATTCTCTCGCCTTTAGGATTATTGATTCTATTTTTGTCGTGAATTGCTAAAACAGATTTAATTTCATTACTCTGAATCTCATCATTTTGAAAATAGAACACTTCATCTTCTCCAGCAGGATTTATATCATTGTTTTTGAAACTATAATCATCCGACGAAAATAATGATGTTCTTCGATTTTTAAATTGAAATCCTTTGGCTTCACCATCACCAACTCTATAAGCAATTGCTGTATTTGTGCTTCCAAAATCAAATCCAAGATGCGCTGCCTCTAATTGATCATGGTCGCTTTTAATTCTAATAGGATCTTTAGGGCGAGAACCATATTCTATAACAACATATCCAACGAGTTGGTTTGACAACAAAATTTGAAATCCTTTAAAAGGATTTTTACTTTCATAAATCTCATATTCATATTTAGATCCCTTAACTTGTTGGGTTTGGGCAATTTTCAAACTAGAATATTCCACTTTCATTTCTCCATTCTGAGCGATTAATTCAAATTCGTTGTCATTCTCGTTTGAAATTATATCATAATTTTCAGAATTTAAATCAGCACAAAATGGTATGGCTTGCCACCTCGGTGAATTGTGAGGCATTTCAGAATAAATAAAGTATCGATTCCAATTTTTACTAACAAAATTAGGCCAAATTAAAATGTCTTTATTGGAAATATCTTCAAGTGTAGTCTTATATCTTACTGGTATTTCAGCTAATTTCTTAGTTTCAGAAAAAATATTTAATGTAACAGTTAAATTTTCTCCAGTCGCTTCAGGATCATAAATTGCTGTTAATCTAGACTTTACACTTGAATCTGAATTAAGTCCTAAAATTGTACCTAAACTTTTGCCAAATACTTTTATGGCTTTTGGAGTTAGGGGCAAAGTAAAGAACCTATATTCATTAGGTTCACTTGCAACATTAGCTTTTAATAGCAATAGTGGTTTGTTTTCTAAAAAATTTGGATTACCTCCATCATCGATGCATGCTATTTTTGTTTCTTTAGGTAATAATAATTCTTTTGGATCAAATGATACTCCATTTATTTCATCTGTTGAAATAACACCATCAATACCATAGAAATTTGTTGAGAAGTTTAAGGCTAAATTAAAAGGAGCTTTAAATAGATTTATTTGAGGGATTTCATCATTTTCAAAAGCAGGAATGTTATTATCTTTTAAGTATAACTCTATATTTTTTATCCATTCATCTAATCCTCCACTAATATTAGAATAATAGCTTAAATCAACTAAGTTTGTTTGTGTATAGTAGTTTAGAATTTTATTTAAGTTATTATGTATGTGTTTTACATAACTATATAATTTATTTAAATTTTGAGGATCTATTTTTTTTAGTTTTAAAGGATCAGCAAAAACCCCAAGATTTCCTTTATCTGATTTGACTTCTTTAATGTATGGAGCATTTTCACCTGTTAAATTATAAGCTGCAGATGTAAAAAGAAGAGAATCTGGGCTTGTACCTCCAATAACAACTTTTTTTCCATCGGATTTAGTATATAAAATAACATCTATAAATGGTTTAGAGTCTGGTGCATTAGGGTCAGACCATAAAGGTTTTCTTTCAAAAAGCATATTACCAAATGACCCTTTAGGTTCATACATGTTAATTGTAGAACTTGTTGGTTCTCCATCAGAGTATGTAAGCGAAATTCTTTTTACGGTTATTTTCTCTTGATTTAAGGCAATACATGAAATCAGACCTTTCCATTCATCAATAAGTTGCTTGTAGAATTCAATTAAACTGTTGCCACTCATCTTTTGATCAGAAACATTGTCAAAAGCATTTCTAAACATATTTGCTCGAGCAAAAACAGTAGGCATTCCAGATATTACTGAACCTATATTTGAAGATCCTTCTCCTTCTCCAATAGAGGGTGTAATAATCTGCTTTGTAAAAGTTTCAATATTTCCTATTTTTTCCCAGCTATACTCAGATGCAGGTGGGTTTGAAGACGATTTTATTACTAGTGATACTAATGACATAATTTAAATTTTTTGAGATTTTTTTACAGCATTATAAATATGAGCTAGGAATTTTTCATTTGTGTCTGAACAATTTTGCTCTGCTTTAGGTTCAACCTCTGGATCAATTAGAGTCTCAACAAATGCTTCATAAGTATTTCCAAACAAACCTGACTTTTCCCAGTGATACTCTTTTTCGTCAAAAAGCTTGCCTATGTCTAATTTATTGAGCTCTTTACTTGATTGAGTATAGGAGTTTTCGTTTAAAATTAACTTACCCGAAACAGTACTTTTTATTTGATACAACCACCCTGAAGTAAAGTTATTGTTATCAAAAGAATATCCAAAAGACTTAAGATAGTTGTTTAAATCTACGGTATACTGCTCTTCCAAAGTTGAATAGTTATGAATATTTTGCTTTTCTAATCTATTTAAAAAACCTTGTACACCGTTATCACCCAGACTTCCTTTGTTTATTGTTAATGCCAAATGCATAAATGAAACAAATCCACCAAATTTTCTCGCAAAGAACTTGCCATTATCACCATCACCTATAAAATCATTAAAATTAAAATCTAATATTCCATCTTTATATCTTACTGATTTATAAACATATTCTGCCTTGTCATTATTGAAACTATCTGTATTAAAGAAATCAAAAGCAGCACAAGCACAAATTAATTCAGTAATATGATTGGGGTTTTTCTGATTTTGTCCTCCTGTAATAGTTTCCTTTTCATTTGAATTTTTTGAAAAATCCTCTGATGTTATGGGCCAGCCAATATGATACATTTTTTTGTATGTTGATTGAACTGTAGGATCAGATTGATAAAACTGAAGAGCGGCTTGACTATTTAAAGTGAAAAATGAACTATCGGCTATAATTGCATTTTCTTTGGATTGTTTTTGTGCAGCATCTGGTTTTTTAAAAGAAAAGTATTCTGTCAGAAGAGTTGAACCAAATTTCACACCCTTGCTAAGACCCATTTTATCCCCCCCACGTATCTTTATAGCGTCATTTAAAGCTTTTGGTATTACAGGTATTGAAGAAGCACCAGTACCACCAAAAATTGAACCAAAAACAAAAACTCTAGCCTCATCTCCTGCATCATAAATTTTTTGAATAAATTCCCCAAATTCTTTTTCTTGTGACTCTTGATTCTTACCAGATTCTAAATTTCTTGCTGCCTCTACAATTGCATGATACATTAAATACGAACCCAAATGAGTTTGAGCTCTATATCCATGTGCCAAATTAAATTCCTGGACATTATCATCTAAAAATAATTCTGATAATAATTTGTTTTCCCCATCAGGAGTATCATTACTTAATTGAGCTATGTTTTTAAATTTTGTCCTTGAAGCGGAATTATAGTCTGTCCAAAATCTGTATAAATTTAGTTTTGCGCTAAAAAATGAATCTTTGTTTGGATTTCCGCCTTGAGTGCTAGAAGTTGTTTTAATTCTATTGTATTGCTTTATTAATTCTTCGGTTCTTTGTTTATTCCCATTAGTTTGATCGGTATCTAATGTCAAGATATCAATCTCTTTGGAATCAAATACCCCCATAGCACATAAGTGTGTAAAAGACTCTAAACACCTCATGCCAGTTCCACCAATTGCAATAACAAATAATTTATCTGAATTAGCCATATTTTATTTATTTTTTAGATGGAAACCAGTTCCCAATTTTACCTCGCTTAAGCACTTTAGCTAATATAAATCCTAATAGGATATAGACAAAAAGAGTTAAAATTGCAGATAATGCTCCGTGAAGCATAAATTTATCAAGTGCAGGTCCTTTAGTAATGTTTGGTATTACTAATATGAAATTATACATATAAAAAACTACAGGAGAAATTATTCCAATAATCCAAAACCAAACTCTTCTCTTTTTGGGATCAGTCGGATTTGTTCCACCCTGATATTTTATTGAATTAGATATTAGTATAGCTATTAAAAGAAATATTATTCCACAAACTGCCCCAAATATGTATGAATTAGTTATTAATCCGGGTACTTCTCTTAAACTGATTTTTTTTGCTGCTATTAGAATTGGTAAGATAGTGGTAAGTGTTTTCATTTTTATTTTTGTTTAATTATTAAATGGTCCAAATTCAATGTAGTATGTATAAAGAATCTTTTCAACTGGAGCACTGTTTTTTAAGGTATTGGTTAGTGATCTATACAGTGTTTCATCTAGTCCATCTTCAGAGATTTTGTTCCAAGTTAGAGCTTTTTTATCAATAGGTTTAAGATTAACCTCATCTATAATTACGTCAATCCGTATAAGATTATTTTCTTCGTTATTAAATCCATTTGTTTGAGATGAGAATGATTTATCAAACTTAATTACTATTTCATATTCAGAATTCTCATCATTAATTTCATTTACTTTTCCTGCCGTTTCGTCTATTATTACAAAATCATTGATTAAAACAGGTTTAGAATAAGAAATTGGATATGAAAAATTCTCAAATAGCATATTTGAAAATTTATTAATGGTATCATTTTGAGTTTTACTATTTAAATCATAAGCAATTTCACCATCAATTGTTGTCATACAAGTGTTAAATTCTAAATAGTTATCAAGATTCAGACTATCTTTTCCATCAGCTGTTTTCAGAATAATTGGTAAATTTTCTTGAGCGAAGTAATTTCTTTTAAAATCTTTGAAATCACTTGTTATGTTAGAGACTTTTAATTTAATTTTTTGCACATCATAATTAGGAATATTATTGAAATTAAAAAATAATTTTTCCAATAACGGATAATTTTTAGGTCTTCCATTGTCATCTCCTAGATCTCGAAGTACATTAACAATACTACCCTCTGATTCGGGATTTATTTCACCAGAGGTCATATTTATGTATTCAAATGAATTTTCAGAGAAAAAAGATATAGGGTTTGGATCAAAACCAGTTTCAATATATCTGGTTGTTCCAGGTGTTTGTGAATCAGGATATTTTCTTTCCCATAATCCATTAACATCAGTTAAAAAGTCTAATTTTTTAAATAAAACCGAAGAATCTAAATTTAAATCTGACATGAAATTATTTAAAATTTTTCCATCGTAGTTTTTAGGAACAAAAAACATAATGTACATGTGCTTATTGTAGGTGTTGCCATTGTTGTTTTCTGTGAAATCAGAATAAATGATTGATAATTTATTTCCTTTCTTAAACCAAGTTGTTAAAGCTTCGCTAGCCCACATTTCTTGACTTATCATTTTTAATTTTGAGTCGTAAAGTTCTCCGTCTGTAACTAAAATTGAAATGTTATTTGAATTTGATATTCTATTAATTGCCAAATCTAAAGGGGCTCCTTGTTTTAAATCTCCTTTTTCTGTTCTATGACCAGTCTGTAAAAAATATTGAATAGGAGAGTTATTAGAATAAGGTATAATTGAATCTTGACTAAGTTCATAATATTGATTTAAATCATTTTCATTTGAAATACTTGTCAAAAAAGACTTAAATAAATTAACGTTGTTTTTTTTGCTTAAGGCGTATTTAGTTAATCCATCACTAAGATCAACATAAATTTCATTTACAGAGGATAGCTCATTTTCTTCTTCCCCTAAATTTAATGAATTATATTTTTCAATAATTTTCGAAAATGCTTTTGTGGTAGGATCATTATATGTTGTATCAATATCACCACAATCACTTCCACTGGTGCAACTGCTGCAAGAGATAAGTGTAATAAATGCTGTTAAAAGAATTAAATTTAAAAATCTATTTTTCATTTTAGTTGTTATTTTAAGATTGTATCCAATTCAGAACTAAAGTTCTCTATTTCATTCATTATGTTATTAATGAACCCACCTAATTTTGAAGCTTTATCTGCAAATAAAAGAGCTTCAATTTTACCTATTTCAAAAGCAATTTTAATATTTTGCTCTGTATTTAATTGATTGGCATACTGTTTATATTGTTCCTTTGTTTCTGAATAGTTTTCAAGCACCACTTCCCATTCAACTGATTCTTCACTAATTGTTTTTTTTGCTTCAACAATTTCATCATGACTCAGTTCGATTTTTTCTAAAAGTAACTTTGATAAAACTTTTTTAAAATTAGAATTAATTTTTTTTGACAATAAATTAATTCTATTTTTTTCATCTGATGATAGACTTGAAACTTCAATTTCATCTGTTAATTCCAAAAAATTGTTATAATTAGATTCAATTAAATTTTCATCTTCAATTACTGAATTTGAATCTAACAATTGAATTAATTCTTCATTGATATTATTTAAACTTTCATAACTATTATTGCATGAAATATTTAAAAAAACTAGAACTAAAAAAAATCTGCTTAAATATCTATTCATAATTTATTATTTGAAAATTTCAAGTATGTTATTTAAAGGATCTCTTTTAATTTTTATTTTTTTAAATCTCAATTTATAATCTTTTATTTGATTCAACTCAATCTCATCAAATTTCATTTCACTCAACTGCGCTTCAAAATCTAAATATTCTAATATTGTGATCTCCCATTCTTCGTCAGTATATTCTTTGTAATACGCTTCGGATTGATTTATAAAAATCCCAAAATCATTAATAAATTTATCTTTCTTACTTTTGCAACCACTAAATATCAGGCAAAAAAGAAGTAATGTTAAAAATTTTTTCAAATCGTAATTAATTTATAAGACATGTAAAATAGGATTATTGAAACAGTAAGTTTTAAAATAACAACTGATGTTATTTTATTTTTCACTCCTTTATTAAATCTCTTGTCTTTTTTTAGTGAATTTTTAGTTGCGTTAACAACGATAATCGTGGCAATAATAAATAAAGCAATGCCAGATAATTTGAATTCCATTTTTATTGTTTTGTTAAAAAAGTTAAAGTAATATTTTTTTATTCCTAATCAAAATTAATTTATGATTAATCAGTATTTAGAAATTATTGAATCCAATAGTATTAAGCACATTTCATTTGATTTATGGCTTACAATAATTAAATCAAATCCAAATTTTAAGCCAAAAAGAAATATTTTTTTTAGAGAATACTTTAAAATTGATAAAACTATTGAAGAAGTCAATTTGAGTGTTAGGAAGTTCGATGTTTTGATCAATAATATGAATGAGCGTACTGGGTTTAATGTAAATGTATTAGAGATTTATTATTTAATATTAAATGACTTAGGTAAGGATATTAGTTTAATTGATAAAAAGGAAGTGGAAAATTTTATTATTGAATCTTCTGAAATTTTATATGATAATATGCCTTTACTTATTGATGATAATATTCATTTTAAATTAAAAGAAATTATAGAAAATGATATATCATGTAATATTCTTAGCAATACTGGTTTTATAGAAGGATTATATCTTAGAAAAATTATTGAATATTATGATTTGTCTAGTTTCTTTTTGTTTCAAATTTACTCTGATGAATGCGGTTATTCAAAGCCAAATAATTTGATCTTTCAGCTTATGTATGATAGAATAAATGCACATAGAATAGTTCAAAAGAGTAGTTTAATTCATATAGGAGATAATATTATTTCAGATTACAACGGAGCAATAAATTTTGGAATAAATGCTAAATTAATTTAAAATGAGATATAGTCTACACAAGGTCAATAAAGAGGACTCTCAGTCATTTAGCCCATCGGATTATAGTAAATTCAAATATGGAGATAAATTAACAGCTAAACAATTTGGAACTGATTTATTTTATGGGTTTGTAAAAGTTTATGGTGATTACTTATTAAAATCTAAAAAGGACATTTTAATTATACCAAGCCCTTATTTATCAATACCAACTGCATCTAGTTATCTTTCTTGGTACTTTAAAAAAGAACTTGATCTCTTTTTATTTAAAAATAATAAACAGGCCTCTATTGAATCAAAAATTTATAGAAAACAAACCTATACTGTCGATTATGGTAATTTATCTTTTAAAGAAAGGAAGAAATTGATATCAAATGACACATATTATATTGATTCTGAGTTTTTAAAAAATAAAGTTTGCCTTTTTTTAGATGACATTAAAATTACAGGAAGTCACGAAGAGACCATTAAAGAAATTCTTATTAATTCTAATGTTAAAGGAGAACATATCTATATTTACTTCGCAGAATTAATTAATCGAAAAATCAATCCTAAAATTGAAAATTTTTTCAATTATTCATATGTTAAAGATGATCAAAAACTTATTAATTTTATTTGTGAGCATGAATTTTCATTTACTACCAGAATGATTAAGCATATTCTTAAGATGGAAAAAAAATCTTTAATGCAATTATTAGCTGTATTAGATGAATCTAAACTAGATTCTTTATTCCAATTCTCAATAAGTAATAATTACCATCTCATAGATGAGTACTCAGAAAATTTAAATTCAATTAAAAACTATCAAAAAAAGATTACTTAATAAATTTTTGAATTATGAAATATCTATTTGAATTAATTTGATTTTTACTTGTGCTAAAATATTAACAGTTCGCTTTTTGCCTAATTTGAAATAAAAATGCTTCATTTTTATTATGTGTTTTTTTTAACTCTCATCGTTATTTAATTTCATAATTTATTTGCTTTTTATATTGTTTAATGATAAATAAAAATTTATTTCTTTTTTTTTTAAAATTAAATTATAATTTAACTGAATGAATTTTAGCTATATTTTAATTTTCTTATTTTTTCAAAATTCCATTTACAGTCAAGACATTGGCCTTAGAGAATTAGTATTTGTGGAGAATAAAGTTTTTAAGGTATGGTATGATGAAATTTATGAGCAACCAATTAAATTAAAATATAAATCAATTGATAATGTAAAAAAAGTAGATAGAAAATCAATGGATTTTTATAAAGATGATAGCATTCATACATCTGATGATAAAGATTATTATAAAAATATTTGGGATAAAGGGCATCTTGCTCCAGCAGCATCTTTTTCGGATACAAAAGAAAATTTAAAAATCACTTTCTCGTACTTGAATTGTTCTTTGCAAAATCAATATCTAAACAGAGGTCAATGGAGATTATTAGAGGCTCAAGAGAGAGTTTGGGATGACAATGAAAACTTAGATGTTACGGTTGAATTAATTTTTGAAGAAAAACACATTATTTTACCAACTGGGGCCCACGTGCCAACATCAATGGTCAAACATATTTTTTTTGAAAAGCAAAGAATCTGGAAATGTTTTGAATTTAAAAATATGAAGTTGCAAAAAAAATGGAACAATTATGAAGTTAATCATTCACACTAATTTTATTAATTTATGATACAGTATTATTATTCAAATGGGAACGATAAATTTGGACCATTCAATATTGAACAGCTTAAAAACAAAAATATTTCTAAAGAAACTTTAGTTTGGCATGAAGGTATTAACGAATGGAAAAAAGCATCTGAATTTCAAGAGTTAAATAACACTTTATTTTCTATTTCTCTTGAAAAGAAAAACACTGTTTTTAATTTGCAAAAAACAGAAAACAATGATATTGATGAAACAATTAGATTCGAAGAACCCAAAGTTCCAAATAATAGTTTAGTTATAAAACCTAAGATGTTTCAAAACGTTTTTTCATTTAATGGGAGGATTAGAAGAACTGAATATGGATTAAGTTTGATTGGATTTTACATAAGTTATTTCTTTGCCTTAGCTCTTACTTCTGAATACCCAATTTTTGGATTATCAATTGTTCCACTTATTTGGATTGTTTTAGCTCAAGGAGTAAAAAGATGTCATGATAGAGGTAATAGTGGGTGGTGGATTTTAATACCTTATTACGGCTTTTGGCTTTTATTTGCTGATAGTGAAGCTGGATCAAATGAGTACGGTGAAAACCCCAAAGGTATTAGTTAACTGTTTTTCAGTTTTGATGAAATTAACTTTTTTTAATGGCAAAAAAACAAATAAAAAACATTTATTATTCAAATGGAGAAAATCAATTTGGACCTTTTGACTTAAATGAATTAGAGTCTAAAAAAATTACAGTTGATACTTTAATTTGGTTTGATGGAATGAAAGATTGGGTTAGAGCTGATCAAGTCAAAGATGTTAAATATATTATAGAAAAATCTAATAAAATTGGTGAGGGTTTTAATATTGAAAAAGTTAAGAAAGAAAGATTGCATGAGCCAAAAGAATCAATTAATCCAACTCCTGATATCAAGAAACCAAAAAAATCTTATATAGGTTTTATAATCTATTTTTTTATATTTTTTTCTTTGTTAATTGGATTTTTTTCAATCAATTATTTTAATAAAAATTATAAAAAAGTTGTTACAATTAGTGAAAATCAAAAAGTTGAAGAAGAACAACAGAAAAACAAATCAATTATATCGGATAATAATGTTATCCCCTCTGATTTTAAAGGACAATGGTCTAATGAGGGTGATGTAGAAGATAGTTTTAGACTAAATATTGAAATAGATCAGATATCTGATAAAATAGAAGGTGTAGTTTCTTATTATGATTGGCTATATGATAGAGGGAATTTAAAAAGTTTTAGTGGAATATGTTCTTTTAAAGGTAAAGTGAAAGGTAGCAGTGCTTCTATTAATATTTATAATTCTAGGGGTATTCTATTAAATACGGTTGAAATAGTTAAAGAAAAAGAATACTTAAGATTTTTATTAATTGAAGGAGACAATACTTTTTTTCCTTCTGATTCCAAAGTTTTGTGGCCTCAAAAAGACATTGATTTTATCCCACAGGAAATAAGCGAAGATTCTTTTGAAGATAATAAAAACGACTCTAATTTTGAGATGGAAACGAAAGTTAAAACTACTCCAAGCAAAAAACCATCTATCTCAATTTCGGATGAGAAAACCAATAAAGCTTACCCGTTCTTAGGTTTTTTAAGGGAGGAACCTGATGTTATGTCTAAATCAATATATTCTGTAAGAGAAAACAGTACAATTGAATTGCTTTCTGAATCAAGTAATGAAAATTTCATAAAAGTCAGAGTTAATGGATATGAAGGTTTTATAAACAAATCACTACTTGATTCTGAAAAGAATAAAATTATAGACAAAATCAATAAAACTAGAGGTGATTCTGAAAAATTAAAATCTGAAGATAAAACTCAAGAGAATAAATCTGAATTGGATAAAATAAATAATGATGATATAAATGATATAGATGATAATATTGCTATTCCATTTATTCTAGTTGAAGAATCTCCTGTGTTTCCTGGTTGCGAATCTGAAATTTACAAAGGGGTTAGTTATGTTCGAGATTGTTTTACAGAAAAAATCCAAAACCATATAAGGAGTAATTTTAAATACCCTGAAATCGCAAAAGAGAAAAGAATTCAGGGAAAAGTAAATGTTATGTTTACAATACGAAAAAACGGAAGTATTGGAAATATAAGAATGAGAGGTCCGGATCGTAATTTAGAAATAGCAGCCAAGGAGATTATTGAAAAACTTCCTAAAATGATCCCTGGCAAGCAAAAAGGTAAAAATGTAGACACCCCATACAGTATATCAATATCATATAAATTAAGTGCTTATTAACAGCCTTTCCATTTGCGCCTTTTATTTATTAGGAACAATTGAAATGAGAAATTTTTTCTTAATAATTATAATCTTACTCACTTTGACTTCATGTCAAAAAGAGGCGGAATTAATTTTAAATGAACCTACAATAATCACTAAAATTTCTCAAGATGAAGTTTACTCTCAAATTATAGATGGGCCAGATAGAGATGAATCTTTAAAGTCTTTTGTTAGAGCATTTATAAAAGATGCTAAACGACATGGTGTTGATTTATCCCACGTAAATGTTGAGACTGCTAAAATGCAATGGTGGGACGATAAAAAAGATGAAGGTATTTCAGCTGGAAGTTATTTTTCTTGTAATCCTTCAGAAGTATTCTTAAGATGGGGAGGAGCTAAATGGAGTTGGCATCCATTATCTGATATAGATATTGACAAACTTTTAATAATGTGGCATGAATTAGGTCATGATATTTTAGGATTAGCTCATACTTGTGAAGGAGGTCAAATTATGTCAGGAAGACATTCAGCTTGCCAAGGTCCAGAAATACCTAATGATAGAGAATATAAAACTGTTAACTACATGACGCTTTACAATATAGATTCATACTTAAATTTCCAAAGAGCAGTTGATGAAATGTTCGCAGGTAAAAGGCAATATTTTGTTGAATGCAGAACATCTTTTAAATCTAAAAATTTTGAATCTAATCTTATTATTAATTAATATTTGAGAAAAATTATAATAAAGCTTTTATTTTCATCTTTTAAATATTTATGTTCCATTTAGGTAAAACTCTGACTAAATATATTTGATATTTACTTTTATCGACTTAATTGAATGGTTTAAAATTACATATTGAAAGTTTATGACCCTTTTCCAAACACTAATTTATCATCTCTAATAACTCCAGATTTAGGCATAACATTGTTTGCTTTTGGAAGGTACTTTTTTATTAATTCTCTCTCCAAGGATTCGGAGTCACAAGATGTTTTGCATGAATAAATAATAAAAGAAGATTGATCTATAATTTCCTGTAATTGGTTCCATATTTTCATATAGTCAGGATTGCTTTTTTTCTCCTCTGCTGTTAAATTTATGTACTGATCGTGATTGTAACTATTTAGTAAAAACTTAACAACTGTGTCACGTGCTGTAGTATTATAAATAGCATTTTTCTTAAAACTTGATATTTTTCCAAAAATATGATCGCCTAATCTATTTCTCATATTATTAGTTCTTCCGATGTATAAAATACAATTGTTATTCTTCCAAATATAACATCCCGGAGTTACAGGAAGATTTGCTCTACGCTTAAGAGATATTGCATTGAATTCTTTTGATATATATCGTTTATTTGAATCGTAAGGCTTCCAATCAAAAAAATTATAGTCATATATCATATAGAGACTTTTATATTGTTAATTGTTATTGCTTAAATACTCAAGAACTCTTTTCCAATCAGAAAACTGTTTACTTCCAAAATGAATCCATTCCCCCTTAAATTCAGAAGCACCATTAAATCTTCTATCATCTATTAAATAATCTCCAATTAGGAAGTGCTTGTGATGACAAAGAATCAATCTTTTTCTTATCAATTTCTCATCAAAAAATTTTACAAGCCACAGCCTTTTATGCATCCAAGCTTCAGGATTATCCCAAGGAGCTGTTGATAGAAAATAAACATCAAATCCAGAATGATTTAAAAGTTTATTGACCGATTCAATAGAAGATTCTATAGGATCTAAATTTTCATAAACTCCAGGTAATTTATCAGGTCTTCCAATGTAAGGCTTAATATTACCTAAAGGATGTTCTTTTTTTCCTTTATCAAAATCTGCTATTACACCATCCAAATCTATATATACTCTTTTCATTATTTAGTCTGTTATCTTATTTTATGAAATAGCTTTTATAAGCTCAATTAGTTCATTGTCATTAGGATTACCTCTAAATTCATTAGGTATTATGAAATTAATTTTTGTGATATATTTTTCTGTATTTATCCAAACATTCGGGCTGTCGTCTATGATGTAAATGTTGTCGAATGTATTGCCCCAACTAGGCAAAAACTTTTTATAATACTTGTCATCTTTAGATTTACAGTCTTTCCTTGTAAGGATATTAAGGGTATTGATTTTAAGTAATCTACAGATTTTGTTTGCATAATCTTTTTTTGCAGTTGTATAAACTATTATATCTCCGTTTAGATTATTTAATTTGTTCACAAAGTCATTTACAAAAGGCCTTTTATATACTTTTAAATACTGACTATATTCAAATAATAATTCAACTTTTTCAGATTCTGAATAAGAACCATAAATTAAAGTATGGTCTAAATCTAAAAGATATAGATTTTTCATTTTTTCAATTAAAAAGATTTAAATGAGTTTTTAAATTATATCGAAATAAAAATTATTTTACAATAATTTAGTTTATAATACTTTAATATCAAAACTTATTAAGTATTTATTGAGATTTTTTTTAAGAGAAAGAGTATGATATTTTTTTTAAAAGATGGATTAGTTTAAAAATCAGGTTAATATAAATAGTTGAAGATAATTTCATAAACACAGTTATTTATTTATATATTAATTTATTATTTTAACATCATTATACATGAAACATTTATTAATATTATTTTTAGGGCTATTTTTTTCTAGTAATATATTTGCTCAAAATGTTTTTTCTGTTGATTATGAGAATCAAGCAGATTTAAAAGTTTTTGTAGTCAAGTATAAAAATCAAGCGGATTTAAGAGTTTTTAAAGTAAAATACAAAAACCAGTCAATTAGCAATGATGGAAAATGGTTTTTCACAGAATACGCAAATCAAGCAAAGAAAAAAATTTACTTTGTTAAGTATGCAAATCAAGCAGATTTAAAAATTTACTTCGTTGATTATTCAAATCAAGCAGGGTGGAACAAAAAGAAAAACAAACACCTCTTGCATTAGACCCAGTCCATAATTATGTCAATAAAAATCAAAAAATAATTTAATTTTTATGATTTATAAAAAATTATTAGACCAAGTTATCAAAATACACTTTCCGGAGGCAAATTATGATTTAAAGGGTAAATTAGAGTGGTTTCCTGTTACAGACCAACAAAAAAAAAGATATTTCAAAAAAAGGGGTAAAGAGTTGAAAATTCAAAGAAGAAGGTGTAAGACTAATGAAGTTTTTTGGGAAAAAGAAAAAAATGGAAAAAAAGTATCAAGTCCATACTTTTTTTATCATCATATTTTAATAAGTGAAATTGAAAAAAATGGAATTTTCTATTGTATTTCTGATTTCTGTATTGGAAGAATGGGACATAAAATGAGGTATAAATTTAAATTATTGAACTTTTCAGATTTAACTTCATGTAAAAATCCAAAAATTGAATTATTAAATGAAAATATGATTATGATAAGGTGAGAATTTTTATTTTCTAATTTCATATAATTTTTTTTAAACCTGCGATGGTATTAAAAAAGATTATAAAAAAACTTTAGTTTGATGAATGAGTTTTAAAAGTGATTTAAGAAGCATAGTAGAAGATAATTCTTCTAAGACAGGCAAGTACTTTGATTATTTAATACAAAGTATCATCCTTTTATCATTGGTTACTTTTTCATTGGAAACTGTACCAAGCCTTTATAATGAGTACACCTATCAATTTGAACTGATTGAAAAGATTATAGTAATTATTTTTTCAGTTGAATATCTCCTTAGAGTTTATGTGGCAAAGAATCCTTTTAAATATATTTTCAGCTTCTATGGAATTATTGATTTACTTTCCACTCTTCCTTTCTATCTAAAATTAACCTTTGATCTAAGATTTATTAGAATATTTAGAGTTTTTAGGATATTTAGGGCTCTTAAACTAATCAAATATAATAAGGCATTGCAGAGATTTAATATTGCTTTTAAATTAGTGAAAGAAGAACTAATGCTATTCTTTATTGTTACTGTGATTTTAATTTACATATCAGGTTCAGGTATGTACTTTTTTGAGAATGAAGCACAGCCTGAAACTTTTAAAACTGTTTTCCATAGCTTTTGGTGGGCTGTAGTAACTTTAACTACTGTTGGTTATGGAGATGTTTTTCCTATTACCGTTGGAGGTAGGATACTTACATTTTTTATATTGATGTTAGGAATAGGAATAGTTACTGTTCCTGCAGGTATTTTTTCAAGTGCCCTATCTAAAGCAAGGGAGATGACAAAGGATAATTAAAAAATTCATTATAGATCTTTAATGGATTAGTCCGAAAAATAAGGTCTGCTTAGATTCAAATTATTTTCTATTTAAAAAAAAGACAATTATAAAAAGTGGAACTGTAAATATGCTTAATATAGCAAACCAATACATATATTCTTCTGGGCCTAAAAAATATCTATCACTTAAATGAATTGCTGTACAAGTAATAGTAGTAATAATATAAACGACAAAATATTTCAAAACTCTACCAAAAGTATTTTGTTTATTTTTTTCCATGATTTAATTTTTACAATATTAAAATACAATAATTATCATCCTTTTTTTACTTCAATTACAGTACCATTTTTCATTTTCCAGTAGTGTTTTTTCTTGCATTTTTTGCAAGAACTTGAACCACTACTAACATTATGATTAGTCACGAATGTAAATGAACAGTGCGGACATGTAATAGTAACATTAGGCATAGTTTCTTTTTTAAATTAACTAGTTTTTTGAATTGTTATTTTTATAATTGTTTAACATCCATTATTCTCATCAGCATATATCATTTCTTCTTCGCTGTAATACTTTGAGCATTCGTCAGTTTTTGAGGAAGTTGTAGCATCTCCAGACATTGCCTTTCTTACATCATCCATAAAAGCTGTATGGCATTCACATATAGTAGGTTTTTTAAAACTTAATGAAGCACTAGAGTATTCTTCAGTATTTGCAGTTAAAACGAGACCTATAAATACCCCAGTAATAACCCACCTTATATTCTTTGTCCATATTTGATTTTTCCACATAAAATAGATTCCCACAGGGAAAAATATAAACAAGGCAATTATAATATTTGATGGCTTTTTATGCCATTTAATTTCATCTTTACTTTCCATTGCTTAATAATTTAAGATTTGTTTAATAAATTTATTGAAAATAATAATATCATCAATTTTGAAAATACTATTATTATAATAATAGTATTCTTTGCTTTTTTAGATTAAAAAATTAATTCTATTACAAAAAGCAAACTTAATGCTCTAATATCATTACTTAAAGGCTTTTAATAAATATCAAAAAACTAATTTTAAAAATCAGCAACAATAAAACAACAATACGCTAAAGCATATTTAAAGTTTAATAAGTTATATAACTGAATTAAAATAAAGTCATGCCAATGATTTAGTTTCTGTAACAGCCCATTTCTTTTAATTTCTTGAAAGTATTAAACTCAAGTTTATCGTCTGGATTTGCAAACCAATTGTAATAGCCAGGAACATTTCCAAAAGTATTGCTAAACACTAATTCTTTAGCCTTTTGAGTATTTAAAAAGTATTGATGGACAATTTTGAAATCACAACCAAGCTCAAGATGATTGTAAACAGATTTATTTAATGTATTGTAATATGGAGCGCGTGCTTGATCTTTAGTTGTTGAGCTCATTTCAAAAAAAGTATCTACTTTTAAAGTTAATAATGCCCATCTAAATATTATATCTTCTTCTTGAAGCTTCATTAAATCTTTTGCTAAACTCACTTTTGAATTTGATGTATAAATAAGTTCAGCAGCAATAATTCCATTATCGTTATTCTGTTTTAAATTTTCGAAGAAATATTTTACAGAGGAAAACCCTTCATTGCTTTCAAGAACTTTTGCATAATCCAATAAAACATCAACTTTATACTGTTCTGTTAAATTAAAATAGGTTTCAAATGAGCTTTGGGCTTTCACTAAATTTCCTCTTTCTGAAAAAATATATGCATTAACAATGTGATCTTTTGCGGAGGATGGATTATTTATTGGATCAGAATTTTTAATTAAGCTAGCTAAGTCATCAATTTTATCATCAACTATTTCTAATTTTTCATCAACTACTTCAATTTGATCACTAATCTCATCTAGCTTTACCTCAATAATGTTTAAACTAGCTTGGAAATCAGAAACAAACTCTACATTATCTCCCAAAAAACCATTCTCTGAATCTTTATTCAAATTCACAAAAACACCAAATATTATTGAAAAAAACAAAGAAGATAAAGAAGCCATTTTAAATACTTGTTTCTTTGATTTGGGTAGTAAGACAAGTAATATTATAGAAATTATCAATACTATAATTGACAGATATAGTAAGTAATTTAATATTGGACCTAAAGGAGATAAAACATCACCAATAAATCCACCCACAGTAGCCAATATACCAGCAAATTTTAATGCTGGCTGAAGATTCTGTTTAATATTATTTTGTTCCATTTTAATGTTGTTTATGTTTAAGTTAAATAATTAATCCCAAAAATATCATCCCAAATCATTATCCCTAAGTTTTTTATAACTGCAACTCATTACAAAATTCATACTTCTAAAATAATAACTTTCTTTATAAAACAAGTTAAAAAATTATTATTATATTTAAAATAATATAAACATGAATAATAAAAAAAATTTTAAGGCAGTCCCATTTACTGCTAAAATAAATAGAGGAGATACTGCACAAAAGGTTGCTGAACAAATTCAGTTGTTAATTGACGAATATTCTCAAGATGGTTGGACTTATCTCAGATTAGAATCTGTTGAAACTAGTGTTGCTCCTGATAAAGGTTGTTTTGGACTTGGAGCTCAACCAGGATTTACTACTTCTTTTAAGGTTGTAATTTTCGAGAAACACATTTAGTGAAGTACTTATTAATTCTTTCAATAAAATTATATTGGACTTTAATCCCCGCAAAAAACCGTAGGAAGTGTTTGTTTGCTATATCTTGCTCTAATTTTGTTTACAAGGAAACATTAAAAAATGGTTTTATTGCTGGCTTAAAGGCATTAAATTACAGGTATAAAGTCTGCCGTTCAAATTATATTACAACAATTTTAAATAATGAAATTAGAATAATTTTAAGTGACGGGACAATTTTAAATAGCGAGGAAATTAGCCCTTATTTAAAAACAAAGGAGTAGTGCTAATATTATTATATAAGCCCTTATTTAATGCCTTAAAGATTATTATTCATATATATTTAAACAATTATTTGGTATTGAAAATATGACATTTCACTAATGCTTCACAAATTTTTAGATTCATTTGTAAAGCATTGTAATTATTAGTGTTTTGAACTAGTGTTCGAATCCTTTCGCGATCACAGATAAATAAAAAACCCGCTATGAAATTCAAGCTTGCTTGAAATTTCTAAAGCGGGTTTTTTATTTTCAAGATGGAACGCAAAAGGATCAGCGAGCGAAGCGAAGCCTTAAAACATAAACCTCTA
>Ga0115564_10000584_pt1 | contig 36342 bp, 43 predicted proteins | sample COGITO_mtgs_1105_7_FD_88680 | JGI IMG/M metagenome (GOLD analysis project Ga0115564, IMG submission 88680) | Pelagic marine microbial communities from North Sea - COGITO_mtgs_110523 | ecosystem: Environmental > Aquatic > Marine > Epipelagic | place: Germany:Helgoland, sampling site Kabeltonne...
GTCCAGGTCACGCGGATTATGTTAAAAATATGATTACTGGAGCTGCACAAATGGATGGGGCAATTTTAGTTGTTTCAGCTGCAGATGGTGCAATGCCACAAACTCGTGAACATATCTTATTAGCACGTCAAGTTGGTGTATCGAAATTGGTTGTCTTTTTAAACAAGGCAGATCAAGTTGATGACGAAGAATTATTAGAATTAGTAGAACTAGAATTACGTGAATTATTAAGTTCTTATGAATTCCCTGGTGATGAAATTCCATTTATTTCTGGATCCGCTTTACTTGCATTAGACGAAGTTGTTAAAAATCCAAGTGTTAAGAATGGAGAAAATAAATGGGTAGATTGTATTTTTGAACTAATGAAAAATGTTGATGAATACATTCCAACTCCAGCACGTGAGGTTGAAAAACCTTTCTTAATGGCAATTGAAGATGTTTTTTCAATTACTGGACGTGGAACGGTTTCAACAGGACGAATTGAACGTGGACAAGTTCTTGTAGGGGAACCAGTGGAATTAGTAGGTTTAGGAGAAACTAAAACAACAACCGTAACCGGATTAGAAATGTTCCAAAAGACATTAGATTCTGGAATGGCTGGTGATAATATTGGTGTCTTATTACGTGGTGTTCAGAAAAATGAAATTGTTCGTGGTATGGTTTTAGCTAAACCTGGTTCAATTAATCCACATAGTAAATTTGATGCTGAAGTATATATTTTAACAAAAGCAGAAGGTGGACGTCATACGGCAATTTTCAAAGGTTACCGTCCGCAATTTTATGTTAGAACAACAGACGTTACTGGTGCTATTTCAGAATTCTCGTCTGAAGGTGAAGTTATTGAAATGGTAATGCCAGGAGATAATGTAACTATGAGTATTGAATTAATTACTCCAATTGCGATTGAAAAAGGTATGCGTTTAGCTATTCGTGAAGGTGGAAGAACTGTAGGTTCTGGTTTAGTTACAAATATTATTGAATAAAAAAAATTATGAAATTTCGTATACTTTTAAAGTCATTTGATAATGATTTAATTAATCTAGCTTGTCAACAATTACGTTCGACATTAATTCAAACCGAATGTAAATTAGCCGGAGTAGTAGCTTTACCAACAAAAATTAAACGTTTTTGTGTTTTACGTTCTCCCCATGTTGATAAAGATTCTCGTGAACACTTTGAAATTCGTATTTATAAACGATTTATAGATATAACAACAGATTCACCTTCAATTCTAGATTTATTATTGAAAACAGAATTACCTTCGGGTGTAGCATGTTCTTTAAAAATAATTAAGAATGTTTGATGTTTGAAAAAGAAAAACTAAAAAGCAAAAAAAAAATAAGAAGATAGTTTAACTATCTTCTTATTTTTTTAGTATAAGTTTTCTTCTTCGTGTGTTAATACAGTACAATCAGAAGTAGGGTATGCAACACAAGTTAAAACAAAACCAGCCCCTGTTTGATCGTCATCTAAAAATGTTTGATCGGGTTGATCAATACCACCTTCAGTTACTTTACCTAAACATGTTGAACATGAACCAGCACGACAAGAATAAGGTAAATCAATATTGTTGTCTTCCGCCGCTTCTAAGATGAACTTGTCATCTGAACATTCAATTGTTACGTCTAAGTTTTCTGCTTCGCTTAAAAGTCTAACGTTATAATTTGCCATGATATTTTTTAGATTAATTTTAAATTCTAATTTTATTACTATTATAAAAAATAATAACAGGAATAAAAAAAATAATCAATAAATTCAAATTTTTATTAATATGGTCTTACTTAAAGAAAAATTTAACCAATAAATGAAACAAATTTCAGTAAAGCATAAGCAACACTTGCTCCCCCAAAACCACCAACAATAAATCCAGAAGTAAATTGATTCCAACCCTTGGAGTTTAAAAAATTAATAGAAGATTTTTCATTATTGTCATTTTTTGAAAAAGTAACAAAACCATAAATTAACAAACATGTTGTTAAGATAATAATTAAACTAATTGTCGATACAAAGCCAACAAAATTTGCTACTTCACTATTTCTTAAAGGACCTAATTGAACAAATGGACCCAATAAGAAATAACCGTGTGAAAATCCGATATTAATACCACGTAATAAAGGTGATAGGCCTTCTTTATATGCAGGTAATAAATTTAAATACGTTTTTGTTAATGTTGAAGTTGTAACTGGTGTTGCTAAATGACCAACAAAGGGATCATTTCCGAACGGTGATACAACATCAAAATTTCTTTTAGGTAATTTGATTTCTAAAGGCTTATTAGGTTTAGCTGTTGCTGCACCTGTTTCTGCTGTACTTAATAAATTAAATTTATTAGCTTTATCAATTATCATATTTAATTTTTAGTTTTAAAAACAATCTTATAGACAATATTATAATGCAGTTTATTTAAATATTCGAAATTTTTTTAAATTTGTTTATAATATAAAGGTATAGTATTAATATTGTTTAATGCACTTTTAAAAATATAAAATATAAAATATAAAAAAATGAGCGTAGTTCTTAATTATTTAATCTTATGTGCTTTTATGTTTGGTCTAGTAACGGCCATTTATATTGGGTTTAAGACAATTAAATTAATTTAATTAATTCTTTTTAGTCTTTGACACTAATATAAAATTCAGAATTTAAGTAACAAGTCAAAATTAATCTTTTTATGAACGAAAACACTATCCGAGATGATATCGATGGAGCTCGTAACATAAAAACAATTTTTACAATGTTTGTCTTAATGGGTGCTGGTTTAGGGTTCTTCTTAGCTGGTCTATCAAGTTACCTAGGAGTTAATTTGCTTTTAGTTACAGATACAAAAGAAATTGCTTTTATTCCACAAGGAGTTGCACTTCTATTCTATGGAACAGGTGGCCTAAGTATTGGTATTTACTTATTATTAACAATCATTTGGAATATTGGTAGTGGTTATAATGAATTTTCAAAAATCGATAATCTTATTAGGATTGTACGCTTAGGATTTCCAGGTAAAAATAGAACCGTTTTTTTAACATATGAAATACCAAATGTTAAAAATTTAAAGTTCTTAATTAAACAAGGTTTAAATCCACGCTGTAATATTCTTTTGGTTCTCAAAGATCGTCGTGAAATTCCATTATTCCCTGCACAAACGTTATTAAGTCCTGGTGATACAGAAAAAAAAGCCATTCAACTAGCAAATTATTTAAACGTTCCTTTAGATAGTTTAGTTGTCTAAAAGTACAAATTACTTTTTAAAGTACAAACAATTTAATGAATGTCGCTAGAATTAATTTATAGCGGGCATAGTTTAGTGGTAAAACTTCAGCCTTCCAAGCTGACTATGAGAGTTCGATTCTCTCTGCCCGCTCTTTGTTATTATTTTTGGAATTAAAAACATGTGTTTATTATAATACGTATTAACGCATTTTGAAGGAGTGACAAAAGAAGATTTTTTACTAGAAATTATTAGTAAAAACATGTCTGGTGGTTCAACAGGAGAACGTCCATTTACCGATATCTTAACGAGTATTCGTTATTGGATTATTCATAGTATTACAATTCCAACTCTTTTCCTTTCAGGTTGGTTATTTATTAGCACTGGTTTAGCTTATGATGTTTTTGGTACACCAAGACCGGACGAGTATTTCACTCAAGACCGTCAACAAGTACCTTTAGCAAATGAGCGTTTCAACGCCAATCAAGAACTTGAAGATTTAAAGTAAAAACAAGTTTTATATTTTAAAGCTTCAAATATTAAATTTAAAATTATTATTATGAATAAGAACTTTAATCGTTCAGTTGCTTATCCTATTTTTACATTCCGCTGGTTAGCAGTACACGGATTAGCAGTACCTACAGTTTTCTTCTTAGGTTCAATCGTGTCTATGCAATTTATTCAACGTTAAAGAGGAAAGATATGACAGGTCCAAACCCTAACGCACAAGCAGTAGAACTAAATCGAACGTCTCTATATTGGGGACTTTTACTTATTTTTGTTTTAGCTGTATTATTCTCAAGTTATTTCTTCAATTAATTATATATTTATAAAATTAAAATTTTATGGCAGATACTAATAGACGTATTCCTTTATGGGCCATCGCAACAGTCGGAGGATTGGCTGCATTTTCTGTTTTAGCTGTATTTATTTATGGATCATACTCTGGATTAGGTTCTTCGCTTTAAATTAATTAAAAAATAAGAAAGGTGTTGAAGTAAATTTCTTTACTCAACACTTTCTTTTTCAATATAAATAAATAGGCTAGCCATTGCAAGGCCAGGTAAGAAAATACCAATAATAGGTACTAGGATAGATGGAAAATAAGGAGCAATCATTTGTGACCTCTTTATTGTTAAATAATATCTTACTATTATAACATATTTCTCAATTGAAATTATTGAGAATAAAGAATAAATTTTTATATTTACCTTAAAGAAATAAAAATCAAGCAAATGATTGACCCTAAAATTATTGAATCTATGCGTCAATTTTCTGAAAATTATGCAAAAACTACAAATACGTTTTTCTGTGCTGATCTTGAAGTTACACAGTCAGTTATTATGGGGTTAGCAAAAAACAAGCAGGACTTTGGTGCACCTTTATGTCCATGTCGTTATTATGACAATAAGGAAGATGAAATAAGCTTAGCTTATTGGAATTGTCCTTGTGTCCCTATGCGTGAACGAAAAGAATGTCATTGTATGTTGTTTTTAACTGCAGATAATGAATTTGCTTCAAACGTACAGAAAATTACTTAAATTATTTATCGTTGTATATAAATAATTAATCGATAAAAACTAGATATTATTAAAAACTATGACACCATCATTATCAGGATTTATAAGTAGCTTATTCATTGGTACTGCTTTAGTTATTATTCCAATTGGGTTTGCTTTAGCGACAGTAAGCCGTATAGACCCACTTGAAAGAGAGGAAGTTTAAAAATGATTAACATAATTGTTGAACCCGCGCTCCTTTTAGGAGCTATCTTTGCTACCGTAATGATTTCATTATATAGTTTAAGATTTATAAATCCTGATCTGGCAACTGATTGGGATATTTTTATAACTACGTTGGGAATTGTATATAGTTCAATAATTGTTATTCATGGTTGGAGACTGGATCCTATATTACTATTTAGTCAGGTTTTACTAATTTTTATTACTTTTTCTTTTTGTTGGATTTTAATTCGCCAACGTGAAATTATTCGTAGGCTAATCGATAATATCTAATTAGCCTTTTCTTAATAAATTTATAACTTATAATATATTACATATATACATTCAATAATGTGTACTAAATCTAATATTTAGTTCATCATTATTTTTTTATTTAAATTTAATACTTAATAAGATTATGTTAGCTTTAAAATTATTTGTTTATACTACTGCATTTTTCTTTATCACAGTAGCGGTATTTGGTTTACTTTCAAGTGATAATTCGCGTAACCCTGGAAATATTGGGTAAACGAAAAATTTTATGTGCTTAAGTGCGAATATATTATCTTTACAATTTCAAAAAATCTAATGGCAAAAGTATATAATTGGTTCCAAGAACGTCTTGAAATTCAATCTATTGCAGATGATATTTCAAGTAAATATGTTCCTCCACATGTTAATATTTTTTACTGTTTTGGTGGTATCGTATTTACATTATTCTTAGTTCAAGTAGCAACAGGTTTTGCTATGACTTTTTACTACCGACCTTCTGTTGCGGATGCATTTGCTTCAGTTGAATACATGATGACACAAGTAAACTTTGGATGGTTAATTCGTTCAATTCATCGTTGGTCAGCTAGTATGATGGTATTAATGATGATTTTACATGTATTCCGTGTTTATTTAACGGGTGGATTCAAAAAGCCACGTGAACTAACATGGGTTACAGGTGTAATTTTAGCATCAGTTACAGTATCTTTTGGTGTTACAGGGTATTCTTTACCATGGGATCAAATTGGATATTGGGCATGTAAAATTGTAACAGGTGTACCAGAAGCAATTCCAGTTGTAGGAAGTCAATTAGTTGAACTTTTAAGAGGAAGTGCAAGTGTTGGACAAGGAACTCTTACTCGTTTCTATAGTTTACACACATTTGTTTTACCATTAATTACAGCAGTTTTAATGTTAGCACATTTCTTAATGATTAGAAAGCAAGGAATTTCTGGACCTTTATAAATCAAAAATCTATATTCAAAATTTATCACATAAAAATTAAATCATGTCAGTTATTAAAAAACCCGATCTATCAGATCCTAAATTAAGAGCAAAGTTAGCTAAAGGTATGGGACACAACTATTATGGTGAACCAGCTTGGCCAAATGATCTTTTATATATTTTCCCAGTTTGTATCTTAGGTACTTTCGCATGTGTTATTGGCTTAGCAGTTTTAGAACCATCAAGTTTTGGTGAACCAGCAAATCCTTTTGCAACGCCGTTAGAAATTTTACCTGAATGGTATTTTTTCCCGACATTTAATATGTTACGTGTATTACCTAATAAATTATTAGGAGTTTTATCTATGGCTGCTGTACCAGCAGGTTTATTAACAGTTCCATTTATTGAGAACGTAAATAAATTCCAAAACCCGTTCCGTCGTCCTGTTGCTATGACTGTATTCTTTGTAGGATTAGTTTTTGCTATTTGGATGGGAATTGGAGCATGTATGCCTATTGATAAAGCAGTAACTTTAGGTTTATTCTAATTTAAATAAAATTTTTTAAACAGTTTCATTATCGTAATTTTTTTACTATAATGTAACTGTTTAGGATAAGGCTCTGTAGCTCAGTTGGTTAGAGTGGGGGACTCATAAGCCCTAGGTCGTAGGTTCAAATCCAACCGGAGCCATTTTCTAAAAATTATGGAGAGATGGCAGAGTGGTCTATTGCGTTAGATTGCTAATCTATTGTACGGTTTATCCGTACCGAGGGTTCGAATCCCTCTCTCTCCTAATTTGAAGAAAACATATAAACATTTTTTGGGATTGTAGTTCAATTGGTTAGAGCACCGCCCTGTCACGGCGGAAGTTGCGGGTTCGAGTCCCGTCAATCCCGTTATTTTATCAAACAATAATATTTGCATTATAATATAAATGTATAGATAAATTCTACGCGACAAATTTTTATTAAAAGTTCAAAGAATATGAAATTTAATACTACTTCATTCTTAAAAAGAATTAAAATTTCTTTTTGTATATTAATGTTTTCAACGGTTTTCTTTAACATAAACGTAAAGGAAGCAAATGCAGACTTTAAGGCATTAACGCCTTGTAAAGAATCTCCGGCATTCAAAAAACGTTTAAAAAGTGCCGTTAAAAAATTGGAAAATCGTTTGACTTTATATACACCAGAAAGTAAAGAAGCAAAATTCTTAATTAAGGAAATCGAAGCGACAAAAACTCGTTTTAGTCGTTACAGTGAAAAAGACTCACTTTTATGCGGAAAAGAAGGTTTACCCCATTTAATTACTTCAGGACAAATGGACCGAGCGAATGAATATGTAATTCCGGCTATGTTCTTCATTTATATTTTTGGTTGGATCGGTTGGGTAGGACGTAAATATTTACAATTTGCAAGTACACAAAAAAACCCATTTGAAAATGAAATTATTATTGATGTACCAACTGCATTACCAATTATGAATTCTGGATTCTTATGGCCCGTTGAATTTTGGAAAGAATTTGTAAATGGTGAATTATTTGCAGCGGACGAAGATATTACGGTTTCACCACGTTAATAACAATTGTTCAGTTTATAAAAATAATTAAAATTATGAAAAATTTTTTAAAATACCTTTCAACAGCACCCGTTTTAATGACGGTTTGGTTATCAATTACATCAAGTTTTATTATGTTCATTAATTTTGTTTACCCCGATCCTTTAGTTTTTCCGTCATTCTAAAGTTTAAAATTAGAGATAACTTAAATTATCTCTAATTTTTTTAATTATTTTAAAATTTACTTAATTTGCGCCGTTAAATTTAAGGCTTCTTCTTCAACTTCAGCTACCGACTTTTTAAATTCTGGCGCCATTAAATCAAATAATGATGACTTACGAGTGTTGTAAAGAATTTCTAATGAACTTAGATTTGATAAATATTCACGGGCAATTGCTCTCAGTTCTTGGCCGCTTAATTCTTCTGAAACCATTAATTGATCAACTAAACGTTCTCCACCAGGACGGATAATTTCTAAGAACATAATTACTTCATTATAAGTAATGTCCATAAAATTTGTAGTAAAATTGTCAATAATGTTATTTAATTCCTGTTTAACATCACTTCCAAGGAAAAATAGATTTCGTTGTTGTGCCTGTTGTTTCAATTCTTGTAAACGTCCCATTGCATAACGTAAGATCATCGTGCGAACAATACGTGTCATTTGTGCAATATCTTGTTGTGCCCCAACTGTACATTCAGCTGTACCACTTACAATCTCTTCTGCCGCTCGACCTGCAATAGCTACTAAGACTTGGTTAACAAAAATATTACGAGAACTATATGAACTTGGAGACGGAATACGCCAAGTTGTTCCTGCAGTATTTCCACGAGGTACCAATGTTAATTTTTCGATACCATCTTCATCGTTAACTAAACTTCCAACAAACGCATGTCCCATTTCATGAAATGCTGTTATTTGACGTGATTTTACACGTGCAACTTGTTTTCCTTCTAGACCAATAACTGTTCGATCGATGCTAGTATTAATTTCTTCCATTGAAATCATATCTTTACGACGTCTTACAGCTAAAATTGCAGCTTCATTTAAAACATTTTCAAGATCAGCTCCAGAAAAACCAATTGTACGTTGGGCAACTTGCGCAATTGAAACTGCCTCTGAAAACTTCTTTCCACGTGCATGTACACGTAAAATAGCTTGACGTTCACGTAAATTTGGATTATTAATTGTAATTTGACGATCAAAACGACCTGCACGTTTAATCGCAGGATCTAAAATATCAATTCGGTTAGTGGCAGCAATTACAACAACACCAGAATCCGATTCAAAACCATCCATTTCAGTTAAAATTTGATTTAATGTTTGTTCACGTTCGTCATTTCCACCACCCATACTACTATTAGAAGATCGTGAACGAGCAATCGAATCAATTTCATCAATAAAAATAATAGAAGGTTTTAATGAACGCGCTTTTTCAAATAACTCACGAACACGAGCTGCACCAACTCCAACTAATAATTCTACAAATTGTGATCCTGAAACTTTTAAAAAAGGTGTTCCTGCTTCACCAGCAATAGCTTTTGCTAGTAAAGTTTTTCCTGTACCCGGAGGTCCGCCTAATAAAACTCCTTTAGGAACCCCTGCACCAAGCTTTGAAAATTTATCGGGATTTTGTAAAAAATTTACAACTTCTTGTAATTCTTTCTTTGCTTCATCATTTCCCGCTACATCTGCAAAACGAATACCTGTATCTTCAACAACTTGAACAACTGTTTGATCTAAACTTGTATATTCGCCAAATGGATCACCATCTTCTGTTGGATTATAAATACGATCCGATAAAGTTCCCCAAGCTTTTTCAAAGATTGAAAGTCCTTTATCCGCTAATAAGCTAATAATTAAAAATAAGCCAATAAATATCAAAAACGATATGTTACCTGGCAGTAGGTTTGAAATATCCTCAATATCTGAGAGATAAAAACTTAAAAGATTCATAATATTTTTTTGTTTAAATCATTAGAGCGGTTTCACCACTTATTAAAGTTATAATGAACAAAACATTACTTTAATTTAGGTTTATTTAGTCTTAATACAATTTATATTTAATATTATTTAATGTAAAATATTTAATATTATCTAATATTTATATTTATATTTTTTTTTTAGAAAGTTTTAATTAGAATAATAAAGTAATATTAAAACTTAAAGTCTATAAGAAACTATGGTAGAAAAAGGATCAAAGGTACGTATTCTTAGAAAAGAATCTTATTGGTACAATAAAATAGGTACTGTTATCAGTGTAGAAAAAAACGAAGCAATTCGTTATCCTGTTGTTATTCGTTTTGAAGCTGTTAATTACAGTGGTACAAATACAAATAACTTTTCATTAAATGAAATTAACGTAGTTTAAACAAAAAAAAAGGATATGACAAATTTTAAGTTTGTCATATCCTTTTTTTTTCGATTAGTTATCAATTCCTGTCCAAGTTACATCAACATTTTCTAAAATTAGTGATGAGTTGTAAATTTGAAGGATAATTAATAAAAATACTAAAAATAAAGCCATAAAAAGGCCCATAATTGGTGTTGTACCCCAACCTGGGGCAACTTTACCATATTCAATATTTAGAGGCTTAAGAATCTCACTTAAACGTGTTTTTAATGCCATGAATTTGTGTAAATTAAAAAATATAAATTAAACTCAGCAATCCAATATGAATTTAGATACTGTTTTTCTAGCTTTCGTAATTGCTTCGTTAGCTATTGGTGTTACGTTATTAACTGTTTATAGTTCGTTCGGACCAGGTTCAGAAAACTTGATAGATCCATTTGAAGAAGATGATGATTAAATATTAATCATCATCATTTCTTTATGAACGAATAATTTTTGGTGTTTCACGGAAAAAGATTGAAAAGAAAATTACCATTAATGTTCCAATAAGAAGGAACGTATAAACTAATGCTTCCATATTAAGTTTTTATTTAAAAATTTTTGAATTTAAGAATCAAAAAATAAATTCTTAAATCCTGTTGAATTAAACTTCTCCTCTACGAGGTGTTGTTCTATCACCAATTTTTCTGAATTGACCGAATTCAACTTGTTCAGTAACTTCAGGTCCAATTCCTGTAAATACATCACGGAAGATTGTTCTTGCACCATGCCATAAATGACCAAAGAAAAATAATAATGCAAAATTAGCATGCCCAAAAGTATACCAACCACGAGGACTACTTCTGAATACACCATCTGATTCTAAACTTGTTCTATCAAATTCAAAGATCTCACCTAACTGTGACTTACGTGCAAATTTCTTAACGGTTGGTGCATCTTTGAATGCTTGACCATTTAATTTACCACCATAGAAACTAACAGTTACACCAACTTGTTCAATACTGTATTTTGATTCAGCACGTCTAAATGGAATATCTGCACGAATAATACCGTCTTTATCGACTAAGATAATTGGGAATGTTTCAAAGAAAGCAGGCATTCGACGTACAGTTAATTCACGACCTTCACGATCTCTAAAAGTAGAATGTCCTAACCAAGCTTCTGCAATACCATCACCTTTATTCATAGGTCCTGAACGGAAAAGTCCCCCTTTTGCAGGGTTATTACCGATATAATCATAGAACGCTAACTTATCTGGAATTTTTGACCAAGCATCTGTTTCTGAAACTCCTTGAGATAAAGATACTTCAACACGACGTTCAATTTCCTGTTGGAAATAGCCACTATCCCATTGGTAACGCGTAGGACCAAATAATTCGATTGGTGTTGTTGCTGAACCATACCACATTGTTCCAGAAGTAATGAATGCAGCAAAAAATACTGCTGAAATACTACTAGATAAAACTGTTTCGATATTACCCATACGTAAAGCACGATATAAACGTTGTGGTGGACGTACCGTTAAGTGGAAAATACCAGCGATAATACCTAAAGTACCAGCTGCAATATGATGTGAAGCTACGCCAGCTGGATTAAATGGGTTAAACCCATCAGGTCCCCAAGCAGGTGCCACTGGTTGAACATGTCCAGTTAAACCGAAAGCATCTGAAACCCAAATACCAGGTCCAAATAATCCAGTAACATGGAATGCACCAAAACCAAAACATAAGAACCCAGATAATAATAAATGAATTCCAAAGATTTTGGGTAAGTCTAATGCAGGTTCACCTGTTCTGGGATCTTGGAATAAATCTAAATCCCAATAAACCCAATGCCAAATTGCTGCTAAGAATAACATTCCTGACAATACAATGTGAGTTAAAGCAACTCCTTCAAAACTCCAGATACCTGGTGTTGAAGAACTTTCTCCTGTGATTGTCCAACCACCCCAAGATTCTGTAATTCCTAAACGTGCCATAAAAGGCATTACAAACATTCCTTGACGCCACATTGGATTTAAGACAGGATCTGAAGGATCGAAAACTGCTAACTCATATAATGCCATTGAACCAGCCCATCCTGAAACTAATGCAGTATGCATTAAATGCACTGCAATTAATCTTCCTGGGTCATTTAATACAACTGTATGAACACGATACCAAGGTAAAGCCATGTTGTTATTTTTTTTAAATCAAATATTATATTCCTTTCTTAACTCTCTAATAAAATGAAAGTTTTATTTTTTATTCAAGCAAATTTAATTTTGCTTATAGTAATTGCTGTTTTTTAAATGCTAAATATGCAACAATTGCTGGACCACTACTAACGATTAAAAATATACAAATTATTTGACTAATAACGTTTGTGTTCATTTCTATAAAAGCTTAGTTATCTAGATACTTCATTTAATACACTCTTTTTCAACTTTAATATTTCATAACAATGGAAATATTAAGGTTTTATATTTATAATGTCTACTATGAATTAGGGTCACTAACTCAATGGTAGAGTACTCGGCTTTTAACCGATAAGCTCTGGGTTCGATTCCCAGGTGACCCAATAGTTAAACATCCTGTTAATTTAACATATGTCTACATATATATAATTATATGTTATTTTTTTCATATAAATATTGATTTTGCAGCATTTTCGTAAATAAATTATCATACTTACTGTTTTTTGTGATGTTTTCTGATAAATATTTATAAGTTAAACCAATAATAATAATATCGTCTGTTTTCGAAAATGTTTGTAAATTTTTTAAAATTTTGGCCGTTCGATTTTGATTTTTATTCATTTCCGCCAATTGGGAAAATATCGAAACTTTTTTTTCTGAAGTTTGTGCAAAAATTCTTTTTACTCGCTGTAGTTCAATAATTTCATTGAAATAACTTGTTAATAACTTAAATAAAAAAAAATTAACAATTACAATTGTTGTGAAATACACCAATGCTAGAAAAAGTTCTGTACACATATTATTTAGTTTTAAATATCATTATATAATATTATATATCTCAAACACTATAAATTAAAAAAGTAAAAATTTTTAAAGTTGACATTTAAAATTTTTTACTTTACAATATTCTATTAGTTGTAGCCCCCATCGTCTAGTGGCCTAGGACACTTCCCTTTCACGGAGGTAACAGGGATTCGAATTCCCTTGGGGGTAATTTTCTTAGTAAGGTAAAATATATTTGTTTGTAGTTTTTGAAAATATATTCGGGATAGTAGGATTCGAACCTACGGCTTTCTGCTCCCAAAGCAGACACGCTACCAAGCTGCGTTATATCCCGTTGTTAATATTATTATAGTTTAGAACTTAGGATTCGTCAATCACATATTAGAAATTATATGTTGTATAATTTTTCAAAAATTTATTATAATAGTGGTATAACATGAGTGAATTAAATGACGCAGTTAATTAATAAAAATTTTACATAATTATGACATTTGCAAAAACTTGGAAAGATAATTGGAACTTAAAATCGATGCAATTTGACGATTTAACAAATGTTATTGTTGAAGTAATCACAAAACAATTAGATGAAATTGAAAAAGATGAAGTTTCTTTAAGTGCTAATTTAGTTATTGATTATGAAGCAGATTCTGTTGATATTGTAGCTATATTATTGTACTTAGAAGATATGTTTAAAAATGCTTCGGAAGCTACTCGTACAGTTGTTCCAACAGATAAATTAGGACAAATTGTTTTAGTAGAAGACATTTTTGACATTATCTATGAAGTTTTAATTGAAATTGAAGAAAAAATGGGAGATGATTTTACAACGATTGTTCCGGATTTTGATGCTTTAGAAAAACGTCAAAAGATGGGTGCGGCAGCTTAATTAAAATTAATTATAAAATATTTTTTGATATATAAAGATTAAATATTGTGATTAGCGGGCAAAAAAAGGGAGAAGATATAAGACATAATTTTCTTATATTTTCTCCCCTTTTTTTAGTTTTAAAAGTTACTTAATAGTAACTTTTCCACCAGCTTCTTCAATCTCTTTTTGTAAACCTTCAGCTTCAGCTTTTGAAACTCCTTCTTTAATAAGTTTAGGTACACTATCAACAATTTCTTTTGATTCTTTTAATCCTAAACCTGTAAAGTTACGAACTAATTTTAATATTGCAATTTTCTTATCTGCAGGAACATCTGTTAATGTAATTTCAAATTCAGTTTGATCACTGTCACCACCAGCTGCCCCCGCGTCACCTCCTGCTACAGGAGCTGCTACAGCTGCAACTGAAATTGAAGTATCAACACCAAAAACTTTTTCAATTTCACTTACAAGTTCTGACGCTTCTAGTAATGTTAGGCTTTTTAAATCTTCAATAATTTTATCTAATTTTTCACTCATAAAAGTTCATTTATTATTTTTAAATAGAATTTAATACATTAGTTATCTAACTAATTTTGGTTCATTTCATTACCACTTCAAATGGTAACAAAATTTTACTTATTTTTCAATTTTATTTCTTAAAACTTGTCATATCGACTTCAATACCAGGACTCATGGTTGTACAAACGTTAAAAGATTTGAAATAACGTCCCTTAACACCATTTGGTTTATTTTTTTCAATTGATTCAAAAAGAGCTGTTAAATTCTCTTCTAATTGTTCTGCTGTAAAAGATACCTTTCCAAAACGTAAATGAACATTTCCTGTTTTGTCTGCACGATATTCTAGCTTTCCCTTTTTAAATTCAATTAAAGAATCTTTTAAATTTGTAGTAACAGTTCCTGATTTAGGTGAAGGCATTAATCCTTTCGGTCCTAAAACACGACCTAATTTTGCCAGTTTTGGCATTAATTGAGGTGTTGTAATTAATAAATCAAAATCTAAATTACCATTACTCATTTCTTCTAATAAATCCTCGGAACCAGCGCGAGTGGCACCTAAATCTAACGCTTCTTTAACATCATCTGGTTCAGTTAAAACTGCAATTTTTAATTCTTTTCCTGTTCCATTTGGTAAAACTAAAGTTGTACGTAATTGTTGATTTGCATATCGTGGATCAATATTTAAGGCCACATGAGCTTCAACAGTTTCAACAAATTTAGCATTTCCAATTTCTTTTAATAAATTAACTGCTTCTTTTGCAGTATATTTTTCTTTAGTTATTAAAGTATTTAAATTTTGTATACGTTTTGAATATTTTTTCATAATTTTTTAAAGGATAAAAATTGATTTTATTTTTAATTAACAGTTATTCCCATACTTTTAGCTGTTCCTTTAATAATTAAAACTGCCTTTTCAAGATCATTTGTATTTAAATCATTCATTTTGATTTGAGCAATTTCTTCAACTTGTTTCAAAGTAACAGATCCAACATTTTCAACATTTGGTTGAGCTGCCCCTTTAGTAATTTCAGCAGATTGTGCTAATAAAACAGAGGCTGGTGGAGACTTAAGTACAAATGTATAGGAACGGTCTTCATATACTGTAATTTTTACTGGAATAATTAAACCAACTTTATCAGCGGTTCTTGCATTATACTCTTTACAAAAGCCAGCAATATTCGCACCATGTTGTCCTAATGCTGGTCCTACAGGAGGTGCCGGAGTAGCTTTCCCGGCTGGTAAAGCTAATTTTATAAATGCTTTAATTTTTTTTGCCATAAAATTTTAAAAAAGTGTTTATGTAAGTAAAATATTTTCAAACCGCCAGTTTTTTACACGCGCCCTGAAGGACTCGAACCCTCGACACTGAATTTTGGAGACTCATGTTCTACCAACTGAACTAAAGGCGCTTACTAAAGGATTATATCCTATAATTAAAAAAATAACAATTTTATAAAGTAAAAATTTCTAATAATTCTAAAGAAAATTATTTATAATAGCAGCTATATATTTTTGATAAATTTAAAATTACTAAAATACAAATAACATATGAATGATTCAAAATTAAAATATTTTGATTCAACACCTTTACCTCATAATTTTTTAGCTGAACAAGGTGTTTTAAATATCTTATTAACTAATCCAGCTTTAATCGAAAATGTTTTCTTATCTTTAAAAATTGATGCGTTTTATTATGTTCCGCATAAATTGATTTATCAAACAATTGTAGAATTATATGAAAGTCAGCAAAATATTAATGTACCAACTGTAATTACATGTTTACAAGATCAAAATTTATTAAAAGAAGTTGGCGGTTTAGAACGCATTATTGATATCATTAATCGTTTTGAAAATTTTTCAGATTTAAATCAATATATTAAATTATTAAATGAAAAATACTTACGTCGTTTAATTATTGAAACAGGTAAACAAACAATTCTGTTAGGATATACTACAACTTTAAATTTAAATGAAATTTTAGCACAAATTGAACAATCAGTTTTTAAGTTAAATCAAAAAACGGATTCTCAAAAAATTTATAGTTCTGCTGAGATCATTGATGATGTATTCAATGAAATGTTGCTAAAAGTAAAAAAAGATGAAACTTTAGGACTTAAAACACACTATAAAGACTTGGATTCAATTTTGCAAGGAATTCAAAAGTCAGATTTAATCGTTATTGCAGGACGTCCTTCTATGGGAAAAACAGCATTCTCTTTAAATTTAGCACGAAATATTTTAACAACAAATAAAATCCCTGTTTTTATTTTTAGTTTAGAAATGTCGAAGACACAAATTATGTATCGATTTCTAGCTGAACAATCGAAAATTAATTCCAATAAATTAAAATCTAATAAAATGTCGGAAAGAGAATGGCACATTTTAAGTGATGCTATGCGAAAAATTTCTGAGTGGCCTTTATACATTGATGATAATTCAAATTTAACAGTATTTGATATCCGAACAAAATTACGAAAAATTTTAACGGAAAATAATCAGCTAGGAGTAGTTATTATTGATTATTTACAGTTAATGAAAAGTAATACCCAAGTGGATAATCGAGTTCAAGAAATTTCAAAAATTACTCGAAATTTAAAAATGTTAGCCAAAGAATTTAATATTCCAATTATTGTTTTATCTCAATTAAGTCGAAATGTCGAATCACGTATAAATAAGCGTCCGATGTTATCAGATTTAAGAGAAAGTGGATGCGTTTTGTTAACAAAGAATCGATCCTTAAAATTTTCTTTAAATTCTCGTTCTATTTTTCAAGATTTTGAAAATAATTTTAAAATTAAAGGCATAAAGCCAACTTATCAATTAATATTTGAAAATGATAACAAATTACATCTCACAGGAAATCATAAAATTCTTTCTGATAAAGGTTGGATTCGTATTTCGGAATTAAAAAAGAATACAAAAATAGGAAGGTTAACGAATGAAAAAAAATTAACCTTTTTAAAATTTTGTAAATTACAAGAAATAAGATGTATAGGCTTACAACTAGTCTATGATAAGACAGTACCTAAAATTCATAATTACTTAAGTAACAATTTTATCCTTCATAATTCTATTGAACAAGATGCAGATATTGTAGTTATGTTATATCGCGACGATTATTATGATGCGAATATAAATGAAAGTGGTGTAACTGAATTCATTGTTGCTAAACATAGAAATGGGCCTACTGGGACAGCTAAACTAACATTTAATTCTACGATTACGAGATTTGAAAATATTGAATAAAATGCCAAGTCCCAGATTCGAACTGGGGACACGAGGATCTTCAATCCACTGCTCTACCAACTGAGCTAACTCGGCGTATAAGGTAATATCTAACAATAATATTGTATTGATATTACCTTAACTTTGTCAAGCATTTGTTAAAATTTCTTCTTTTTCTTTTATAACAACAACGTCATTATCAGCATTTAACCCAATACGAATAGTACGTGCTTTCTTAGTAATTGGATTTTTTAATATATTTTCAGAAATTACATCTTCAATACATTTTGTTACTAAACGACGTAAAGGTCGAGCTCCAAATAAAGGATTATAACCTTCTTTAGTTAATTTATTTTTAACATTGTCATCAACTTGTAAAATAATTTGTTTTAATTTTACACGTTCCGCAACATCACGAATCATAATATCACAAATTTTTCTTAATTCTTCTGGTTTTAATGGTTGAAAAATAATAATATCATCTAAACGATTTAGAAATTCGGGTAAGAACATGGTACTTAACCTTTCTAATACAGCAGCTTTTAGTTCTGCTACATTTTTTTCTTTTTGAGTTTCACCTTTTTTTGGTTTTTGGTCTGTTACACCGTTTTCTATACGTTGATACTCTTTCATATTTAAGAAAGATTTTTCAAACTCTTCATTTAACTGATTTCTAATATCTACCAAGAAATTTTCAGTTATTGGTGATTTTAAAAATTCAATTGCCCCTGCATAATTATCTTCATAAACTTCTATACTTGTATCTTTATCTGTTTCTTTTGCAGGTTTTTCTTCAACATCAGGCAACTCGGTACCTTTTTGTGATTTAATGACTTGTTGAATTTCAGCAGCGGCTGCATTCGAAGTCATAATAATAACTGTATTTTCAAAAGGAACTAAACGTTTTTGACTATCAGTTAAGCGTCCATCTTCTAAGATTTGTAATAATACATTTAAAATATCAGGATGTGCTTTTTCAACTTCATCAAATAATACAACAGAATATGGTTTACGACGAACAGCATCCGTCAATTGTCCTCCATCATCATAACCAACATATCCAGGTGGTGATCCTATCATTCGGGAAACAGTAAATTTTTCCATAAATTCGGACATATCAAATCTAATCATGTCACTTTCTGCTCCAAACATACTAACAGCTAAAGCTTTTGTAACTTCAGTTTTTCCAACTCCTGTTGGTCCACAGAACATAAAACTTGCAATTGGACGATTTGGGTTTTGAATTCCTAATCTTGATCTTCGAATTGCTTTAGCAATTGCGGCAATACCTTCTTCCTGACCAATTACACGTTTATGTAAAGTTGCTTCAAGATTTATTAATTTTTCTGATTCATTATTAGAAATTGACTGAATCGGAATACCCGTCATGCTTGTAATTAATTCACGAATTTCCTTTTGCGTAATACGCTTTTTTAAACCTGTAAAATCACCCATTTTACGAGCGCGTCGAATTAAATCTGGATCATCTAAGTTATATAAGTACTCACGTCCCGTATTTGTAGTAAAGAAGCCAAGTAAAGTATAAATAGTTGACATTTCTTCTTCAGAAACTTCTATTTCAGAACTGTATTTTAAACTTTCAACAATACCTTTGCGTAAAATTGGTTTTAAATCACCAATGAAGTCAGTAAACACTTCAATTCGTTTTTCTTCTAATTCACTTAAAACTTCAAAAACTTCTTCAAAAATTTCGATATCCGTTGTACAAAAATCTCTTTCTTTAGAAAATACGATTGGGTCATAGCCAATATTATGACGTACATTTGTAACATAATCATACATTCCCGCTTCAGTCGTAACTTCCACTAAATCATCAAAAAACTTATCTTTAAATTCCGATTCTAAGAAATTGTATTCATCGCCTTCAATCCATTCCCCAAATAAAAATAATGAAACACGATATATACTTAAGTTAGGTTTAATTTTTGAATTAATATCGTAAGCAATATTTTGATAAATTTCTTTATTTTTTTCAATAGATAAATTTGCAACTTTGTTAACGGTACGTGTTAATTTACGCGGTTTACTAGATGAAAATAATAATTCATCAACACGTTTTAAAACTGAAATACGCATCTTATCAAATAACCCTTGCGAAATTGGAGATAAAATTGTTTTTGTCTCTTCGGGAATTGTTAAAGGAGATTCAATCCAACGTAATAAGAAGTTACGATATGCATTTTCAATCTCTTGTAATACAAATTCTGAAGCAATATCACCACGTCGAAAAGCTTCAATACGTAAACTTCCAATGTTATTTAACCCTGCATTTACAAGAGAAGCAATAACAGAGCCTTCAGTTACATTCGTAATACGAATTACTTCTTTTGCAGCGGCACGGTCAATTAAATCAATAGCTTTATCAGGTAAGAAACGGTCATAGATATAACGATCTGCTAATTCAGCTGATAAACGAATTGCACCAGGTAAAATTTCAACATTATGAAAAGCTTCTAAACTTGGACGTAAACCATATAAAATATTAACAGTTGCATCCACCGTTGGTTCCTTAACTTTAATAGGTTGAAAACGACGGTTTAATGCAGGATCCTTTTCAATACGTTGATATTCTTTGGTTGTAGTTGCTCCAATACACTGAAAACCACTTCTGGATAAAACTGGTTTTAAAATGTTTGCAGCATCCAATGATCCTTCAGCCGATCCTGTTCCTCCAATATTATGAATTTCATCGATAAAAATAATGATATTTGGTTGAGCAAGTACTTCGTCAAGGACACGTTGAAAACGTAATTCAAATTCTCCACGATAACGTGAACCTGCAACAATACGTGCTAAATCTAAACTTACAATACTTCGTCCTTCTAAAACAAACGGAACTAAATTATTAACAATTTTAGAAGCAAATAATTCAATAATAGCTGTTTTTCCAACGCCGGCATCACCTACTAATACAGGGTTATTTTTTTGACGACGTACTAAAATTTCCATCATTTCAAGAAGTTCTTCTTCACGTCCAAAACATTCTTCTAGTTGACCTTGACGTGCTAATAACGTTAAATCAGTTCCATAAATTTCGAGAGCAGGACCTTTTTCTTCGTCATCATAGTCATAATCCTCATATTCATCATCTGTTATATATGAGGTCATCAAATTTTTGTAATTAATAATGTTAAAATTCATAAGGAATTAAAATTTATTTGTAATATATACAATTATGAAATTAAAAAATAGTAAGATATTAAATTGCCTTGATTTATTTTATTAATTAAAATTTTGTTGTAATTTTAAAGTTAAAGATTGAATTTGTTGTTCAATAAATTCAGTTGTTAATGTTTCTTTTTCCGATTGAAATTCTAAAGCAATACCAATATTAACTTTTTGTTTACGATTTTTCTCTTCAAAATATACATCAAAAAATTCCATATTTTTTAAAGCTAATAAATTGAGTGTAATAAATTGACGTAATTTAATAAAATTCGTGTCACTAGGAAATTGAAGGGATATATCTTTTTTAATACTAGGAAATTTTGAAAATGGTTTAAAACTTTTAATTTCAGTGTTTAAACGCCAACTTGGTAACAGATTTAAATTTAATTCGAACACATAAATTGTTTCTTTACTATCATTATTAATTTTTATTAAAGGGTTCAATTCCCCAAAACTTCCTAGAACTAAATCGTTATCTTTTATGATAGTCGAACGTGTTGGATTGTAGTATGTTAAAGTTTTATTTATACTTGTGAATGTTAAATTCTTATACATATAATGTTCTAAATAATTTTGTAAAAAACCTTTTACAAAAAACCAATGTGTATCAGCATTTAAATTTTTACCTGTTATTCGGAAATTGAAAATTCCACCAAGTTTTTCTTGTTCAATAATTTTTTGTTCAAAAATCTTAAACGTACGACCAATTTCGAAAAATTGTTGATTATTATTATTAGATTTTAAATTTTCCTCAAACGTTGTTAATAAATTAGGAATAAGTGAAGTACGTAAAACGGCTAATTCTTTATTTAACGGATTTTTTATTTTAACACTTTGTTTAATACTCTTTTCAACATCATAAATTGAATTAGTTACAATTTCATTGAATCCGTAATTTAAGAAAAATTGTTTAGTAAAATCAATCGAATTATTATTTTGCGTTGAATATATAATTTGTTTTACTGGTATAAGTTCTTGAAAATTTGCATAACCAATAAAACGACTATATTCTTCAATTAAGTCAACAGAACGATTTAAATCAGCTCGAGTTGTTGGAATTTCAAAATAAAATGTTTGTGAAGTTTCACAAATAATTTTTAACCCAGCTTGAATAAAAACAGTAGAATTATATTCCGAAATATTTAAAAATTGTTTTGCGGACTTTTTTGTTAAAGTTAATATTTGAGGTTTCTTAATTTCTGTTTGTTGTACTTTATTGTGATAAATAATAGGCTTTATTTTTGCATAACAAAGTAATTCAATTAAACTTAAGACACGTTGAAATGTTTTTTTAGCATGGGATAAAAAGTTTTTACGCAGGTAACGATATGAAAGTTGTGTATTAATTGTTTTTAAATTTAAAGGGTTTTCATGAATATCATAGAACGTCAACTCTAAAAAACAAGCATTTGTATTACTACTTTGTATTTTAAATAACCCTAAAACAGACAAAATTTCTAAATTAGAATTTGTTAATACTACAGTTCCTTCTTCTAAATTATAACTTTGGTTCGTCTTATCTGTATATAAAAAAGGTTCTGGTAATTTTATTAATTTAAAATTATTATTTTCACCATTTAAAATGTTAACATTTTGTCCCCATTCAAGTATAACTAAATTAATAATATCTTCCAGTATATTTTTAGACTTGAGATTAAATTTTAATAATTTTAATTCTAACCATGTTGGCGTTTTTATTTTTTTATATTTTTCAACTTCAATAATATATGTCAAAACATTTTCTAAGTTAGAATCAATTATGTGTTTACTATAATTTTGATATTGCGATTTAACGTTATTTATTATTGGTTTATAAGTTTGTTTAGTGATATTCCAGTAGGAAAAAGGTTTTATTTTAAAAATACTTTGTAACTCTTGTACAAAAAGTTTTTCTGTTAATAAATCTTCACGGTTTGCAGGAATTGCAATTGTCAGGATTTGATCCGTTAAACTAGAATTAAGATCAATATTTTTTGTCATTACATCGTCTACTTCCAAACCAATTAAATTTAATCTATTAATTAAAGTTTCAATTTTTAAGTTTTTTAGATCTGTAACTTTATTCAAATCATATAAAGAATATTCCATTGCATAAAATGTTATTTATTTTTTAAAAGGTAAATGGATTCTCAGTAAAAGATAATCCAGTTTCTTTTGAGTATGCTGTCATAAATTGTAAAAATTCAAACCATTCTTTTGAATTTTTAAATATTAGAAGAACCTTCAATAAAAAAGGTTTACCATTTTTAAAAATTACTTTTATATCTTTACTTATTATTTGTTTATTTTCCCAACATAAATACATATTTTGTATTTTTTTATCAGAAGTTTTTAAAATAGTAAAAATATCAGGTTCCACAAAAATAAAGGTGGCCGTCCCGGTTTTTGAATTACGTGACTTTGTTAAATTTACAATAGGTAACGTTTTTTCGTTTAAATTTTTTAAGAATTGAATAAAAACATTCATATTTTGCAAAACAATTTTGAAACTGAGGTGGGAGGATTCGAACCTACGAATGACGGAGTCAAAGTCCATTGCCTTACCACTTGGCTACACCCCATGTAAAGATCACAACTAAAATTGTAACATTTATTAATATTAAATCAATAATTTCGAAATTGGGCAAGGGAGGATTCGAACCTCCGACACCGTAGTTCGTAGCCACGTGCTCTAGTCCACTGAGCTACACGCCCTTACAGATAAGATATTGTATTATTTGAAATAATACAATATCTTATCTATATAAGCTACTAAATCAAATTAATAGTTTTATCGAAACCTATAGATTAAAATATGAAAAATAAATTTTCGTTATATACAGACATCGAACTTAATCGAAAAATTATCAAGGATATTGATAGAGGTGTAAGAATTACATTAGGACCAACCGGTAAGAATGGAATAATTTTAAACCCAAATAACACTATAAATTTTATTTCCAGTGGTTCAAATTTAATAAAGAATTTAGATTTTGAAGAACATTCTGCAAATATTCTTTTAAAGTTATTAGAACAAGCTTCTACAAAAACTTTTAAAATTTCAGGGGATGGTGGTACCACAACCATTTTGATTGCATGTCAATTATTAACTTCAGCGATTCGTTTTCTTGTTAGTGGTTACAATTCTGTATTTTTGGGGAATGGATTAGAACAACTTAATTATTTTATCTTAGATCAAATAAATCAATATGCCCAACCTGTAAAGAATACGCAACAATTAGTTGGAGTTTTAAAAACCGCTTTGGGAAAAACTGTTAATTCCGAATTATTTTATTTATTAAAAGATTGTATTTCACAAATTGGGCGAGATGGTTTAATTCTTGTTGAAGAAAACATTTGTGAAAAAAATGAATTAGACATTGTTCAAGGAATTGAATTAGATCGTGGTTTTGCCTCAACCTATTTTGTTAATGATTTACAAAATTTTGAAGTTCGATATGAAAAACCATACATTTTAGTAAGTCAATGTCCTATCAACTCTTTAAATCAAATTCGTCAAGTAATAGAACATATTAAAGAAACTAAAAGGCCTTTAGTTATTGTTGCAGACGAGATTTCAAGTGATATTATTTCTACTTTAGTTTTAAATACAATTCAAAAAAAATTAGAAGTTGTTGTTGTTAAATATAGTAGTATTAAATTCTTAAAAACAGGTATTTTAGAAGATTTATCAACATTAACTTATTCAAATTTAATTGATGCGGAAACAAATAAAGATACGTTAATTTTTAATATTTCTGATCTTGGTCAAGCAGAAAAAGTTATTGTAACAAAATCTAAGAGTACATTTATAATTTCAAAATTTTCGAAAGTTATGGCAAAGCGTAAAATTAATGAATTAAATCGTGAATTAGTAAACTGTGAAACAGAATATGAAAAAGATATTTTTAAGACACGTATTGCTCGTTTATCAGGAAATATAGCAAAAGTAAAAATAGCATTATCTAATCAATATGAAATTGATGAACAACGTCAAAGAATTGAAAGTGCAGTAAATACAATACGTTCCTCATTGGAAGAAGGGATTTTACCTGGTGGGGGAGCTTTTTATCTTTATTTACAAAATGAAATTCCAAGTTGGTCGATGGCTAATTTAATAGGAGATGAAGTTTTTGCTTCCCAAATTGTCTGTGAAGCTTTAAACAGACCTTTTAAAGAATTGGCAATTAATACAAATACACCATACTACAATATTTCTCAGGAAATTATTAAAAAAGGATATCCTTTCAGCTTCAACTTATTAGAACAAAAATATGTTAATACATTAACTGAAGGTTTATTAGATTCAGCAAAGACGGTTCGTGCAATTTTGTGGAATGCTCTTTCTTTAGTGTCAATTATTATTACAAGTGATTAATAGAATAAAGTGTTAAACCTTTATTCTATTACATTAATTATAAACTTGTTTCTTCAATCATTTTATAAAGTAAATGTCTAACTGTATCAGTAGGATATGCTCCACAATTTAAATATTTGTGTAATAATGTTTTATTACAACTAATTGTTTTGTTTAAAGGATCATAATAACCCAGATCGGCAATACTTTTTCCATCTCGTCTATCTAAATTTTCCATTAATACTATTCTATAAAAAGGTTTACGTTTTCTACCTGCACGTTTTAATCGGATTTTTAACATAAGATTATTGTAAAAATAATATAGTATAAGTATACTATGTTTTTTTATCTTTTAAAAAATAAATGTTTACAAAAAAATTAAGTTATTAAAAACTTTTCGGTTTCTTCTAAAATCATTAAAATTTCATTAGTTAAGACAGTTAATAAAAATACCAATGTATTTAAAGCTTCTAATGCAATAATGTTAGACACATCCATTGAACTTTTTTCAAATTTAATACTTGGTAATAATGTCGACCACAGACTAAAATATGGTTGTGTGACAATCCTAAAAAATGAAAAAGGCCAAACATATGGATTAATCATAGGTAACCAGTCAAAAGTCATTTTTGAAAAACATAAAGTTTTAAACAATTTTGCAAATACATAAGCATAAGCAATTACATTGATCAGAAATATAGACGTGTAATGAATGACGCTGATAGTAAAATTATTTTTAAATAAAACAAGCAAGGCAGGATTCAAATTATTAAAAAAATCACTAACAGTCATAATACTTTATTGAAATTAAATATATATATACAAAATATACTATTAAATAAATTAATAGTATATTTTTCCTCCACCCCATTTTTCAGCAACAATTTTTGGTTGCATTAAAACATGCCCTGCAATCGCTACTAAATCATCTTCTGTTAAAGTTCTCATTTTCGGAAAAATGTCTGCACTTTTAATACTTGGATGAATTTCAGCAATTGACTCTAATCCATCAAAAGTTGTTGGATTTTTCATATAATCAACTAAACCTTCAATTGTATTTCTTGCTGGAACTGCTAATGCTAAAGCTTCAGTATCTAATCCAACATTTGGATTTGTTTTTGTAATTCCACCAGTATGACAAACACTACAAGTACTAATAAATAAACGCTTACCACGTTTTGTTTGTTCTGGTGTGAATGTAATTGTTTTGGTTGATGTTAAAGGTAATGTACGAACAGCATCATCTAATTCAATTGCCCAAGCCGACGTTGTAAAAGAAAAAGCGGCTAATGTAATGAAGAAATTTCTTAAAACTTTCATATTAAAAGATATAAAGATGTTAAATTTTGTGTATAAATATGTACCACAAATAGATATTATAAAACTATTTTTAATTAAGATCCACTTCTATTTTGACTTTCAATAAACTTTTATTTTCTTTTTTCTATAATTTATAAGATATTAGATAATAATATATTCAATTTAAAAATGAATGATGCAATTAATAATTCTAAACTTCAGATTCGTGAAGTTGTAAATCAACCCTATAAATATGGATTTGAAACAAAAATTGAAAAAGAATATTTTCCAAAAGGAATTAATAAAGAAATTGTTAAATTAATTAGTGAAAAGAAAAATGAACCAGATTTTATGAAGTCCTTTAGACTTCGAAGTTTTAAAAAATGGTTAACAATGAAGACACCTAATTGGGCAAATTTACAAATTTCACCCATAGATTATGACAAAATTACTTATTATTCGATACCAAAAGTTAAAAAGAAATTAAATTCTTTAGATGAAGTGGATCCTGAAATATTAGAAACTTTCAGGAAATTAGGAATTTCTTTAGATGAACAAAAAAAATTATCTAATGTAGCAGTAGATGCTGTTTTTGATAGTATTTCGATAGGTACTACCTTTAAAGAGAAATTAGCAAAATCAGGGGTTATTTTTTGTTCAATTTCAGAAGCAATTCAATCTTACCCAGATTTAGTAGAAAAGTATTTAGGAAGTGTTGTTCCTATTGGAGATAACTTTTTTGCTGCACTAAATTGTGCAGTCTTTAGTGATGGATCTTTTTGTTATATACCTAAAAATACAAAATGTCCTTTAGAATTATCAACATATTTTCGAATTAATGATAAAGAGTCCGGTCAATTTGAACGTACTTTAATTATTGCAGAAGAAAATAGTAGTGTTGATTATTTAGAAGGTTGTACTGCTCCTCAATTTAGTGAAAATCAGTTACATGCTGCTGTTGTTGAATTAGTTGCATTTGATAATGCAAGAATAAAATATTCAACCGTTCAAAATTGGTACAGTGGTGATGAAAATGGAGTAGGTGGTATTTATAATTTTGTTACTAAACGTGGTTTATGTATTGGAAAAAATTCACATATTTCATGGACCCAAGTTGAAACGGGTTCTTCAATTACTTGGAAATATCCAAGTTGTGTTTTAACTGGTAAGCAAAGTACTGGCGAATTTTATTCGGTGGCCTTAACTAATAATTATCAACAAGCAGATACAGGTACAAAAATGATTCATTTAGGTGAAAATACAAAGAGTAAAATTATTTCAAAAGGTATCTCTTGTGGACATTCCAAAAATGCTTACAGGGGATTAGTAAAAATGGGAACAAATGCAAAGAATGCCCGTAATTTTTCTCAATGCGATTCGTTCTTATTAGGAAACAAATCTCAGGCTTGTACTTTTCCAGTTATTGAAGTTCAAAATTCAAGTGCAATCGTTGAACATGAAGCAACTATTTCGAAAGTTAGTGATGAACAATTATTTTATTTTTTACAACGAGGAATAAGCGTTGAACAATCAGTTAGTATGATGATTAGTGGTTTTTGTCGTGATGTTTTTACAAAATTACCAATGGAATTTGCTGCAGAAGCAGATAAATTATTAGCATTAAAATTAGAAGGATCTGTAGGATAATTATGACAATATTAGATATCAAAGGCTTAAATGCATCAGTTGAGAATACTCAAATTTTATACGATTTCAATTTACAAATTGAACCAAATCAAATTCATGTAATTATGGGACCTAATGGATGTGGGAAAAGTACATTATCTAAAGTTTTAGCAGGTCATCCTGCTTATGATGTATCAAGTGGAATTGTAAAATTCAACACAACAGAATTACTTACATTAGAACCTGAAACACGTTCACATATAGGTTTGTTTTTAGCGTTTCAATACCCAATAGAAATCTCAGGCATAAGTAATTTTGAATTTTTACGTTTAGCTTATAATGAAAAACAAAAAGCAAATGAGAAACCCGAAGTAGATCCGCTAGTATTTATGGAAATTATTCAAAAACTATTAAAAAACTTAAAAATGCGTGATGAGTTTGTTCATCGGGATGTAAATAGTGGATTTTCTGGTGGTGAAAAAAAGCGAAATGAAATTTTACAAATGTTATTATTAGAGCCAAAATTAGTAATTCTAGATGAAATTGATTCTGGTTTAGATATCGATGCATTAAAAATTATCTGTCAAAATATAGTTGAAAATTTACCAAAAGATTCGTCCTTATTAATCATTACTCATTATCCAAGAATTTTAGAATATTTAAAACCAGATTTTGTTCATATAATGTATAAAGGAAAAATTATTAAAACAGGGGATATGAAATTAGTTGATGTTTTAGAAGAGAAAGGGTACGATGCTTTTTGTTAAAGACTAAAAAAGAAAATATTTTCTTTTTTAGTCTTTAATATTTTAATGTGTTAAACTTATTTAGTCATTTCAGCTTTAACGGCGTCAATAGCTTTCTTTAACATTTCTTCACCTTCAGATGAAAGTTTCTTAGATGATAATACATCTTTAAAGAAACTTTCATCTTTAACATTTAAATATTCTTGTAAAGCAAATGCAAATGGTGATACTTGGTCAACAGCTAAGTCATCTAAGAATCCATTTGTACCCGCATAAATAATTGCTACTTGTTCTTCAACACGACGTGGAGAACCAGAAGGTTGCTTTAATAATTCACGTAAACGTTGTCCACGTGCTAATTGAGCTAATGTAGCTTTATCTAAGTCGGAAGCAAATTGTGAAAATGCCTCTAATTCAGCGAATTGAGCTAATTCTAATTTTAACTTTCCAGCTACTTGCTTCATTGCTTTTATTTGTGCTGCAGAACCTACACGTGATACTGAAATACCTACATCAATTGCAGGTTTAATACCGGAATTAAATAAATCCTTTGATAAGAAAACCTGCCCATCTGTAATTGAAATTACGTTCGTTGGGATATATGCAGATACATCTCCAGCTTCTGTTTCAATAATAGGTAATGCAGTCATACTTCCACCACCTAAGCTTGAACTTAATTTAGCAGCACGTTCTAATAAACGTGAATGTAGGTAGAATACGTCACCTGGGTATGCTTCACGACCTGGTGGACGACGTAATAATAATGACATTTGACGGTAAGATTGCGCTTGTTTTGTTAAATCATCATAAATGATTAACGTTGCTCTTCCTTTATACATAAAATATTCTGCAATACTGGCACCTGTGTAAGGAGCTAAATATTGTAATGTTGCTGGATCACTTGCATTCGCTGCAACAATAACAGTGTATGATAATGCATTTTTTTCTTCTAGAATAGTAACCGCTTGAGCTACTGTTGAAGCCTTTTGTCCAATAGCAACATAAACACAAACTACATCTTCAGTTTTTTGATTAATAATTGTATCTAAAGCAATTGATGTTTTACCCGTTTGACGATCACCAATAATTAATTCACGTTGTCCACGTCCAATAGGAATCATTGCATCAATTGAAACAATTCCAGTTTGTAATGGTTCACATACAGATTGACGAGAAATAATTCCTGGAGCTGGTGATTCAATTAATCGAGTTTCTGTAGATGAAATTGAACCCTTACCATCGATTGGAACTACTAAGGCATCAACAACACGTCCTAAGATATCGTCACCAACAGGAATTTGAGAAATACGTCCAGTTGCACGTACAGTACTTCCTTGCTTAATTCCTCTACCTTCTCCCATTAAAACGGCACCAACATTACTTGTTTCTAAGTTTAAAGCAATTCCAACAGTTTGATCTTCAAATTCTAAAAGTTCACCTGAAGCAACATTTTCTAGACCATAAATGCGGGCAATTCCATCTCCAACTTGTAATACAATACCAACATCAGCGGTTCTTGTACTAGTTTCTGTATATTCGTCTAACTTAGTTTGTACGAAATTAGTTAATTGGCTTACATTTTTCATGTGTTTTCAAATAGTTTGTGTTTTTTGAATAAAATTTTAACGACAAATCTTGATTATGTTTAATAGAAAGTTATTTATCCTTCATTGAAAAATAAACTAAATTCTTTTAGAATACTTGCATCAATAGCTGATGATTTATATTCGATAATTACACCACCTAAAAGTCTAGGGTCATAAGAAACTTCTAAAAGAACTTCTTTTGCATTTGTAATTTTTTTCAAAGTTTCTAGTAATTGTTTACCATAACTTTCCTGTAGTGTACTAGCTGTAATTACTTTTACAACTGTAGTGTTTTTAAATTCTAATAACAAGTCAGTATAAGAATCTGAGATTTGTGGAATTAAATTTAAATGATTTCTTTCCTTTAAAACCTTTAAGAAAGACTTCATTGTTACCGTTAAACCAGGAAAAATACTTGATAAAACTTCTAGTTTTTGATTTTCCGCATATGTCGGGTTATCAAAAAAAGCCTTTAATTTTTTTGACGTTGTTAAAGTCGAACGTAATAATGATAATTCTTCACCAATGATAAAAACATCTGTGGTTGTAGAACTTGATGCTTTTATAGTTTGAAAGATTGATTTTGAATAAGTACTAACAATTTTTGAATTTAAACTCATTTTTGCCCTCCTAATTTGGTGATAGTAACTTCAATTAATTTTGACTGTTCTTTTTCCGATAAAAATAAGAACTTACGTAAAATTCGACTTGCTGTTACAAAAATCATATAACGTTGTAAAGAAGCAAAAGCTTTATTTTCAAAATTTATAATTAAACTTTCGGTTGTTTCAAATGTCTCTGTTAAGCCTTTTTTTACTAAATTATATTTAGAAGTTACAAATTCAGTTTTATCTTTTTCATAAAGTACCTTCCAAGATTGCAACCAGAAAAGACTTTGTGTAAATCCTTTTTCTGCAAGGTAATAATAATTTGATGCATTTAACACATCTTTTTGAGCATTCTCAATTGTTTGGATAATTTCCTTTTGGCGATTTTCTAAACTTACACTAAACGAAACTTTGTTAGCATATAATAAAATCCCAAGTAAAATTACAATATTTTGAACGTTTGTTTCTAATATATTAGGATTTAATTGAATAAAAGCTTCTTCGCTGTTATTCATTAAAAAAGTAGAAAAATCCAATACCATAACTTTAAAATTGTTAGTGTGTTTTAATTAAAATTTTTAAGAAATAGATTTAAATTTCTTTTCAAAAAATTTATCTGTTAACGAAGTTAAATCTTCATTAAGATTAGCAAATAAGAATGCTGACTTAATCGAAAGGTCACCTTTTACTTTACTTAAAATTTTTGAATTTTGTTGTTGTGCATACGTAACTTCTGTTTCAAATTTCTCATTTGTAAACGTACGTGTATTTTTCATTTGTCTGTTCATTTCACTGATTTCGGCAGTTAATAATGAAACACATTCTGTTAATCTTTCATATCCAAAATTCAGAAGAATTGTTGATTTACGTAAAGTATAGTTAATAAATTCAGAACGTTTATTTAATTCATTAGACACTGGGTTAACAAAGTTATTGGTTACAACTAATGCCAAAATAACAAATAAAGTAAGTTCAACAACAAATGTTAAGTCAAAGTCAAAAAGACTTCCTGCACTTAAGAATAATGTACTTGATAAAATCATATTTAAATAATTGGTCGCCGTTTTTATATAATTTTGAAATTTGATTTATCCTTAAAGATAAATCAAATTCAATTTATTATCCTGCAAAAGGATTTGCGAATAATAATGAAAGTGCAACTACTAAACCGTAAATAGTTAACGATTCCATGAATGCTAAAGATAATAATAATGTCCCTCTGATTTTTCCTTCAGCTTCAGGTTGACGAGCAATACCTTCAACAGCTTGACCAGCTGCGTTACCTTGACCAATACCAGGACCAAGACCAGCGAAACCAACAGCGATAGCAGCAGCAATTACAGATGCTGCAGAAACAATAGAATCTACCATAAGATAAAAATTTAAAAAAAAAAATATCTCAAAGAATTAACAAATTTCAAATTTAAAAGAATAACGAGTTATTCAATTACTTCACCGATTGCATTGGCTGCTAATGTTGCAAAAATTAAAGCTTGAATAGAACTAGCAAATAATCCTAACATCATAATCGGAACAGGAACAATAAACGGCACTAAAGAACAAATAACAGCTACTGTCAATTCATCTGCTACTACATTACCAAATAATCGGAAATTTAATGATAATGGCTTTGTAAAGTCTTCAACAATATTAATTGGAAGTAAAAACGCAGCAGGTTTAATATAACGTTTGAAATAACCAATGCCTTTAATTTTAAATCCAGCAAAGAAATATCCTAATGAAGCTAAAATTGCTAGCATAGCGGTTGTATTAATATCATTCGTTGGTGCCGATAATTCTCCTTCTGGAAGTTCAATAAGTTTCCATGGAATTAGAGCGCCTGCCCAATTTGAACCTAAAACAAATAAGAAAATTGTTGCGATAAATGGTAAGAATTGACCGTAATAGGAAGGTCCCATTTGAGTAACCGCAATGCTTTTAACGAATTCAAAAACAACTTCAACAATATTTTGAAGACCGCCAGGTACACGTTGTAAGTTACTTGTTCCTAAAATTAGAAATAAAGAAACAGCAAACACAACTAATGTCGAAACAATTACTGTTTCAAGATGTAAATGTAAACCTTCAGTAATATTTAAATAAAGATGTGATCCAACTTCAATTTTTGATAGAAGAAAAGTATACATATTTCTTGAATTAATAAATTTGAAAGTGATTGCACTTTTTTTGAAAGAATAAACAAATTTCTTTTAGTATCTAAAGACAGTAAAATTTTTATAAAAATTTATTATCTTTATAACGTTTTATTATATCCAAGTGATATTCTATTAACAAGATAATTTAAAATAAAATTGATTGACGAACTTGAATCATCATTTGCTGGAATCGGATATGGAACTAAATCAGGGTCACAATTACTATCTACAATAGAAATAATTGGAATTCCTAAACGTAAACATTCCTGAATAGCTAAAGCGTCTTTTATTTGACTTGTGAAAATTACAGCATCCGGTAAAGTTGTCATTTCTTTAATTCCATTGAATAAACGTCGTAATTTATCAATTTCTTTACGTTGATTACTATATTCTTTTTTTGATAATTTTTCTAATTCACCATTAGCTTCTTGCTCTTCCAAGTCTTTCAAGCGCTTAATACGTTGTTGAATAGTTGGCCAATTCGTTAGCATACCTCCCAACCAACGATAGTTGATATAAAAACTATCGCAGCGTTTTGCTTGTTGAGCAATAATTGATGATGAAACTTTATTTGTTCCAACAAATAAAAATTTTTGTCCTTTTTCTGCTTTTTTTTGTAACACATTTCCCGCTAATCTTAATAACTTCGAAGTTTTAACTAAGTCAAAAATATGATATCCATATTTAGCATAAAGAATATATGGGGCCATTTTAGGGTTCCAATCTTTTGGTGGGTGACCATAATGCACAGAAGCCTTTACATACTGTTTTGCAATTTCTTTTTTTGATAATTTTTCACTCATTTTATTAAAATGTTAATTTTTGAATAAATAGACAGTATCTAGGTAATTTTTATAATTTAAAAATGCCGAACCTGCTGGTATAAGTCTACCAAGAATTAAACATTCTTTCAATCCTCTAAGCCAATCTGACGATCCTTCAATTGCTGAACGTGTTAAAACTTTTTTTGTTTCTTGAAAGCCAGCTGCTGATAAAAACCCATCTTTTGCTAGTGAAGAATTTGTTGAAGACATTAATAGTGGTTCAAATTTTGGTAGTTTATATTTTCCAGGATTATTTTTTAGGGTTTTATAAACTTCTTGTATAAACGCTAAATTAATAATTTCACCTGGTAAAAATGGAGTATCTCCTCCATCTTGTATCGAAATTTTTCTTGTCATTTGACGTACTACAATTTCAATATGTTTACTTGAAACATTAACTCCTTGTGATTGATAAATCGATTGAATTGAATTAACCAATAAAATTTGAAATTTATTTAAGCTACGCATTGTTCCATTTAAAGTTCCATCTAATATTTCATGATATTTGAACAAAATATTTAACAATTCATGAATATCAATTAATCCTTCAGTAATTGGTTCAGCGATATCTATAAAACTACCTGGCTTAAAAAGTACTTTAGAAGTTAATGGAATTTCGTATTCTTGAATTGGATTTAAATTTTCGAGTAAGATATAAGTATTCTTTCTTAATTCGATAATTAAATCATTTTTTTTATTTTTATAGAGTTGTAATTCAGTAAAATCTGATAATTGTAACCAAGTTAAAAGTTCATTTCTTTTTAATAAATGTATTGTATCGTGATAATTTTCAAAATTTAAAATTTTAGACCACACTGAAAATGTTGGTTTCCCATGTGTAATCAAAATTTCGTTATTTTTATTCTTGAAAAGAAATTCATTTTTTTTGTTTAATTTATTTATAGGTTCGAAAATACTTGGAATAATTTGTAATTTGAATAATTGATCATTATACAAGACTAGATTTTTATTTAAATATACACTATGAGTAAGATGAACAAATTGCTTATCATTTTTTCTTCGTAAACGAGTTAAATTAAAGCCAATATTTTCTTTATTATCTTGAAAAATCGAATTAATAACTTGGTTTTTTAAAGAATATTGAAAATTGTCACGGTTACCTTCATTATTAAATAAATGATTTAAGATAATACCAGGTCTTTTCGCTAAAAATGCTTTATTTTTAGGACGACGTGCTTCAACCAATTCTTCAATTTTCGGTAAACCTTGCACGATATCTTCTGTTTGTTGAGTAAAATTAACCAACATAGCAAATACTTTATTTTGCATAACAAAGTCACCTTGCTTATAATTTAAAATCGTTCCTCGACTTAAAAAGATCGGAATAGCATTTTGAAAAATCATTCGAACTCCATCTTTTTTAATAAAGAATCCTGATTTACTAAAACTACTATTTGAATTAATCAACATATTTGTGCGTACAACACTGCGCTTATTTTGAAAAAAGGAAAAATTATTTATTTGATCTGAATACACTTTCCAAACATCTGATTCAGTTACTAAAAAAAATGTTTCGATGTATTTTGATTGTTTTTTACGACTTGAATAGATTTTCCCTTCAATTTTTGAAGAAATTTCAAAATATCCTAAAATTGTTTGCTCATCAATGTATTGATAATTATTAATTAAAGGAAAAAATTGATTCTTACAATTTTTATATTGTTTAGATAGCGTTTCTAAATTAATAATTAAAGTTTTTTGTTTATTGTGAATTTTTATAACATTATTTGTAAATTCAACGATTCCTGAAAGAGGAGAGCTTAATTTGATTTTTGCAAATGTTTTTTCTCGTTTTAATATTGATGGAAAAAGATATTTAACTTCTTTTGGTAATGAAAATATCTGACCAGAAGCAATCCATAAAATTCCATCGTCTTCGTTAACTTTTATTGTTCGATTATCTCGTAACATTTTACGAACTAAAAGATTTTCAAATCTAATTTCACCAGCTAAAGGAGTATAGATTGGTTTTAATTTACGAATACCCGGAATTAAACTTTGAGTCGAAAATTCAGCAATAACTTCACCCTTTTTAATAAATTTTGATTCTTCAACGTATAAAAACGAACCAATTTCTAAAAAAATATTTTGTGTTATTCCATTCCAACTTGTAATACTTACAGTTACTTCTTGCTGTAATTTTAAAACAATTTTTCCATGATTTGTTCTATAGGCTACTGTTTTTAATTTATCTGGAATATTTAATGTTCCTGAAAAAGGAGCATTAATTTGCTTTAATAACTCACCAGTAAAAATTCCTCCTGTATGAAATGTTCGCATCGTTAATTGTGTTCCTGGTTCTCCAATTGATTGAGCTGCAATAATACCAAC
>Ga0115564_10000590_pt1 | contig 36244 bp, 38 predicted proteins | sample COGITO_mtgs_1105_7_FD_88680 | JGI IMG/M metagenome (GOLD analysis project Ga0115564, IMG submission 88680) | Pelagic marine microbial communities from North Sea - COGITO_mtgs_110523 | ecosystem: Environmental > Aquatic > Marine > Epipelagic | place: Germany:Helgoland, sampling site Kabeltonne...
GTGAGCGCACCAGTTTTTTTAGTTGACCCGGAATTCGTGAGTGATGCTGCCCTCGAGTCAATTTTGGAGCTACCCAAGGCGGTGTCCCATCACATGTCGGTCATGCGGATCGAACCTAATGAATTGTGTGAGTTGGTTGACGGTCGAGGAAAACGCATCTCGGGGAACTTAAATATCGAAGGCGAATTCGTCGTGAGAAATATTGCGGTCGAGGCGCTTCCCAGCTTGCGCATCGATGTTGCCCAAGCACTCATCAAAGGCGATCGACTTGAGAACTCACTTGACATGTTGACGCAGGTTGGCGTGATGGGGCTAATTCCGTGGATGGCAGATCACAGCGTGGTCAAGTGGCAGGGAGACAAAGTCGCAAAGCAGTTCACTAAGTGGACTAACATCAGTCGGGCTGCGACCGAACAGTCCCGCAGGTCCTGGACTCCAGAAATCCGCGACCCGGTGACTTCGCCTGAATTGGCGAATCGATTGTCGACGTATGACCATGTCATCGTGCTTGTTGAGGCCAGCGGGGAAAAATATTCCGGGGTCACTTCGGGGTCGGTGTTACTCATTGTCGGTCCCGAAGGTGGCATAAGTGCACGCGAGCGTGAATTATTCGGTGAAGCCGAGTCCCTTACATTAGGGACGAGTGTTTTTCGCTCAGAAACAGCCGGGGTGGTGGGTGCTTCATACCTATTTACCCAGTCAGGGGAGTGGGATAGCCAAAGTGGAGACACCATGAAAGGATTGAGCAATGCCTGATTGCATCTTTTGTGTGATTGTTTCCGGAGAGATCCCGGCGAATATCGTGCTGCGCACCCCTGAGGTAGTTGCCTTCACCGACTTAGATCCCAAGGCTCCCACCCACATCTTGGTAATTCCGACCGAGCACCACGAAAATGCTGCGTCGCTAGCAGTTGCCAATCCCGTACAAGCGGCTGCTGTTCTTGCAGCGACAGAACAGGTTGCCACGGAGGCAGGCTTGAGCGACTACCGAATCGTCTTTAATACCGGAGCCGAGGCCGGTCAAAGTGTCTTTCATGCGCACGCTCATGTTTTGGGTGGCCGAAACTTGGGGTGGCCCCCCGGATGACCAAAACACTCGTTGAGGTTCCCGCTTCACAATCAATGGTCGCACTACTAGGGGTAGCAGATGAATACCTGCAATTGATCGAGGGCGCATTCCCTGAAGTCGATATTTTGGTACGCGGCAACCAAATCACGCTCGAGGGTGAAGACAAATCCGTTGACACGATCGACACTTTGGTCACTGAAATGCTAGCTATGATTCGTACCGGGCAAGGGCTTAATGCCGATTCCGTTCAACGTTCAATTTCGCTCATGAAATCGGGAACGCGGCCAAGTGAGTTAATGACCGCCAATATTTTGAGTAGCCGCGGTAAAACAATTAGGCCCAAGACATTGAATCAAAAAAAATACGTTGAAGCAATTGACAAAAATACGATTGTTTTTGGAATTGGCCCGGCGGGAACAGGAAAAACGTACCTAGCGGTTGCAAAAGCAATCCAAGCATTGCAAGCAAAGCAGGTGACCCGAATCGTGTTAACACGACCGGCGGTCGAAGCAGGCGAAAAGTTGGGTTTTCTGCCCGGAACGCTGTCGGAAAAAATTGATCCATATTTGCGTCCCCTCTATGACGCCCTGCACGACATGATAGATCCGGACTCAATCCCGCGATTGATTACCAGCGGAACAATTGAAATTGCGCCATTGGCCTACATGCGCGGCAGGACGCTCAACGACGCATTCATTATTCTCGATGAAGCTCAAAATACGTCGGCTGCGCAAATGAAAATGTTCCTTACTCGATTGGGTTTTGGTTCAACTATGGTGGTTACCGGTGACGTCACGCAGGTGGACTTGCCGTCGGGGACCATGAGCGGGTTGCGATTGGTTTCCGAGATTCTCAATAATGTGGGTGACGTTGAGTTTTGTCGGTTGACTGCAAGTGATGTGGTTCGACACCGATTGGTGGGCGAGATCGTGTCCGCCTACGACCAATATGACCAAGTACAACAGAGCAAGGCCTCGGGGGCTCGGTCTACTTCATGAGCACCCAAATGATGGAAATTGATAATGAAACCACGGCGGTAATCGACTTAGCCGCGATCGATCAACTTGTCACGCACCACCTCGACTTTTTAGGAATTCACCCTGATGTGAGAGGCGGCATCACTTTTATTGATCCCGAACGCATGTCCACGCTTCATGAAGATTGGATGCAAGAACCTGGCCCCACGGACGTGCTTTCGTTTCCCATTGATCAAATTACTTTGCCCAAAGCAGGGTCGATAAGCGAGAGTGGTTTCCTGGGCGACATTGTCATTTGCCCAGATTTTCTGCCGCCTCAAATGCGCGAAGCGGGCCGCACACTTCAACAAGAGTGCGAGTATTTGGTTACCCACGGTATTCTGCATTTACTGGGGCTTGATCATCAGGAAGTAGAGGAGCATACTGAAATGTTCGCTCTCACAGATACCCTCTTGCGCGACTGGCACTCACAGTGATCGTCACTCTCGCGATCTCTCTGATCTTGGTAGTGGTGGCAGGACTGCTAATTAGTGCCGAAACCGCAATCAGTCGGATCTCGCGATCGCGAGTGGAGGACCTCGAGGACACCAAAGTGAGCCTGCGACTCTTGAGTGTGCTGGATGACCGCCCGCGCTACGTAAACGTCCTGCTGTTCGTTTCTACTGTCTTGAGCATCACAGCATTTGTTCTGGCGAGTTACCATGGAATGAATTGGCTGGTTGAGGCAACCAACCTTCCGGCTTTGGTTGCGTTTGCGATTGTTGCTTCGGTTTTGGTAGTGATTTCGTATATTGGTCTTGGGGTCGCTCCCAGAACACTCGGCCGAATGCATTCGGAGAAGATCGCACTAGCCAGCGCCGGACCAGCCAAATTCTTGGCTGCAATCCTTGGCCCCATCGCAACCTTGCTGATCCACATCGGTAATGCCCTCACCCCTGGTAAAGGATTTCGACAAGGCCCATTCGATTCCCAAGCCGAATTAAGGGAACTCGTTGACCTGGCGTCGAATGATTCGTTGATCGAAGATGACGAGCGAGCCATGATCCATTCAGTCTTTGAGCTGAGTGACACATTTGCGAGAGAAGTAATGGTCCCGCGCACGGAAATGGTTTTTATCGAGCGCAACAAGTCATTACGCCAGGCCTTGTCGCTCGGTCTGCGCTCATGGTTCTCTCGGATCCCCGTAATCGGCGAGAACGCTGACGACATTGTTGGGGTGATTTATCTCAAGGACATCGTCAAAAGGATTTTTGAATATCGAGATGCTGAGCACACAGAAAAAGTTGAGGACCTCATGCGGGCTCCCTATTTCGTGCCCGATAGCAAGCAAGCCGACGACCTGTTGCGGGATATGCAATCTGCCCGAGTGCATATGGCGATTGTGGTTGACGAGTACGGCGGCACGGCCGGAATTGTCACTATCGAAGATATTCTCGAGGAAATTGTGGGTGAGATCGCCGATGAGTACGATACGGCAGCACCCGAAGTCGAAGAGTTGGAAGAGGGGGGATTTCGGGTCATGGCTCGCATGAATATTGGTGATTTCGCAGAGCTAATCAACATCGATATCGACCCCGAAGAGGAAGGGGTCGACTCAGTTTTAGGCTTGATGGCGAAAAAACTCGGTCGGGTGCCAATTGCCGAGTCACGTATTCACGTGCAGGGATGGAATTTGACCGCCGAGGCGGGCAGCGGTCGTCGTAACCGGATTGGTTTCGTGCAAGCGGTGGCGGCCGAGGCAGTTGAGGAAAGTGTGCCAACAGAGGCAGACTCAGCGCGTGGCACGGATTAGGCCCGATCAAGCAAGGCTCTGATCTGGCTAGCGGCACCATTTCTTGCACTGCCCCTGCTAGCGTGATTGCGTGATGAGAGAACGGATATAGGCGTTACATGACTAACACTGAGTTCACGAGTGGATTCGCAGCAATTGTTGGACGCCCGAATACGGGCAAGTCCACATTGCTCAATGCGGCGATGGGAAGCAAGGTTGCGATCACGTCAGATCGCCCGCAAACAACCCGCCGGGTGATTCGGGCCATTATCACCCGACCGGACGGCCAGTTGATCTTGGTTGACACGCCTGGAATTCATCGCCCACGGACCTTGTTGGGGGAGAGACTCAATGATGAAGTGAAGGACACTTATGGAACAGTCGATGCAGTCGCACTATGTATTCCAGCTAATGAACCGATCGGACCCGGTGATCGATATATTGCAAAGTCGATTGCTGGTTTATCGAAGAGTATTTACTTTGCGTTGGTAACTAAAACAGATCTAGGTAATCCAGAGCAGATTGCGAAGCAGCTTCTGGCAGTTGAGAAACTTGGACAGGAAGTTGGCTTGACCTGGAGCGCGATTATCCCCGTATCCGCCAAATCAGATGATCAGGTTGATGTTGTAGTTAATGAGCTCATGAAGGCGATGCCAACTGGTCCTCAGTTTTTTCCCGCGGACACGGTGACTGACGAGCCTGAAGAGATTTTCATCGCTGAATTGATTCGGGAAGCAGCCCTTAAGGGTGTCCAAGACGAGTTACCGCACTCGATCGCTATCACGATTGAAGATATGTCCTTGCGAGAAGATCGCCCTGAAAATTTTCCCCTCACAGATATTTACGCCAATCTTTTTGTGGAGCGTGACAGCCAAAAAGCAATTGTGATTGGCAAAAGCGGAGCTCGTCTGAAGCGAGTAGGTACGGAGGCGCGGTTGGAGATTGAACAATTCTTGGGCACCGCCGTCTTCTTAGATCTTCGAGTAAAGGTTGCCAAGAACTGGCAGCGAGACCCCAAGCAGCTACGGCGGCTCGGATTCTGATTCGTCACCGGTGAGAAGAGAGAATGACCAGATCACGATGTGCAAGATTAAATCCTCGATCAGGACTAAGAAAATTTACTTCCTCCGCACATCGTGGTTCGAGAGCCATGAACCCGATATTGAGCTTGGGGCGCGCTGTTTTGCCCGGAACTGGTTCATTGTGATCAGACATGCCGCTCTTGTCCGGAAATTTGGTCCGCAAATATCGCGCGTTGGCGATTAGAATGTAGTGTGCCAGTTTATCGCGATGAAGCAGTCGTGCTTCGAGCTCAAAAACTTGGCGAGTCCGATCGAATTGTCACCTTGTTGACGAGAAGCCATGGCCGAGTTCGTGCGGTCGCTCGGGGAGTTCGCAAAACATCCAGTCGAATTGGTGGACGGCTAGAGCCATTTGCCCATGTAGACATCCAGTTGTACACGGGTAAATCGCTTGAAAATATTACGCAGGTGGAAAGTATTTCGGCGATGGGTGGTCAACTCTCATCTGACTACGTTGCGTGGACTTCCGGTACAGCGATGCTTGAAACAGCGGAGCGGCTCACCCCGCACGAAGGGGAACCGGCGGTTCCGCAGTTCGCGCTTTTGGTATCGGGACTGAGATCCATGACTGCACGAGAGCATGACCCAAGGCTGATCTTGGATAGTTACTTACTCCGCTCGCTCGCCGTGGCTGGTTGGTCACCGTCATTCCACGACTGCGCACAGTGCGACAGTCCAGGTCCACACCGAGCTTTTGCCATCGCGGCGGGCGGGATTGTGTGTGATGGGTGTCGTCCCCCTGGTGCAGCTGCTCCGACACCGGAAGCGATCGCCCTATTGGGTGCATTGTTGTCGGGGGAGTGGGATCGGGCAGAATCAAGTGAGTTACGTGCGCGGTCCGAAGCGAGTGGACTTATCGCGGCATTTTTGCAGTGGCACCTTGACCGGGGCCTCAAGTCGCTGCCACTCGTTGACCGCAAAACTGTGGGAGGTGTGGCGTGAAAAAATCATTTCCGCCGCCGCACCCCAGTGGGGCGCAACCGCCCGAGTTGCCGAAAAATTTGATTCCCAAGCACGTTGCGTTAGTGATGGATGGCAACGGGCGCTGGGCTCAGGAGCGAGGCTTGCCCAGAACTGCGGGTCACGAGGCGGGTGAGGCGAGTTTGCTCGATTGCGTGCACGGTGCGCTTGAACTGGGCATTGGTGCGGTTTCTGCTTATGCTTTTTCAACCGAAAACTGGCGCAGGTCTCCCGAAGAAGTCCGCTTTCTCATGGGATTTAATCGTGATGTAATCCGCCGCCGCCGAGATGAAATGAATGAACTTGGGGTGCGAATTCGTTGGGCGGGCCGCAGGCCCAAACTGTGGCGCAGCGTGATCAAGGAACTTGAGGAAGCCGAAAAACTTACCGCAAGGAATTCTCAATTGACGCTCACGATGTGCGTTAATTACGGTGGCAGGGCCGAGATCGCTGATGCGGTTCAGGCAATTTCCGCCAAGGTCGCGAGTGGTCAAATACAGCCGAGTAAAATTACTGAGCGCATGATTGCCGCGCATCTTGATGAACCCGATATGCCCGATGTGGATCTTTTCGTGCGCAGTTCAGGTGAGCAACGAATGAGTAACTTTTTGCTATGGCAATCGGCTTATGCTGAATTTGTTTTTCTTGACACGCTCTGGCCAGACTTCGATCGCACGCAATTGTGGGAGGCGTGTGAAATCTATGCGGCTCGGAACAGGCGCTATGGCGGAGCCAGTTAGCTGCAGTTCGGGCACAGCCCAAAAATTTCCAGTGTGTGACTTACTGTGGTGAAACCGTGAGTGTGAGACACCGAATCAGCCCAACGCTCCACTGCTGGGCCTTCCACTTCCACGGTGAACCCGCATTCGCGACACACCAGATGGTGGTGGTGGGCATCACTACACATTCGGTACACGGCTTCGCCATCTTCGCGGAGGATCACGTCAACGTCTCCCGCTGCGCTAAGTGTCTGCAAAGTGCGATACACCGTGGCAAGTCCAACGCTGTCGCCTCGTCCCTTCAAGTACTCGTGGATCTCTTGGGTGGATCGGAAGTCGTCTAACTCGGTTAAGGCTTCGGCGACTGCGGTGCGTTGTCGTGTGGTTCTAATTCCGAGAGATGCCATAGATCAGATCTTAATGCGGATGATCGTTGAGGTGGTGTTCTGTGGGCAGGATCAGGTCCGTTGCTGTGTGTTCGTGTAGAGATCCCAGGCCGTATGCGTTGGTCAAATTTTCGGTGGTGAGCACATCTGATGGCTTCCCAGAGCCAACAACACGCCCGGCGGTCAGAATCACGTGGTCAGCGGCCCGGGCTTCCTCGAGGTCATGTGTGGTGAGGACGACCGAGCATCCGCGCACGGGTTCATCGTGGATAATTGAGTCAATTGTTTTAGCCGAGTTAATGTCCAAGCCGGTGAGTGGTTCATCTAGTAAAAGAATGGTGTGGTCCTGTGCGATTCCTTGGGCAACATAAACCCTTTGTCTTTGACCACCAGAGAGCTCGGTGAGGTGCCGCTTAGCGAGGTCTGAAATTTCTAGTCTCGCCATCGCTGCGAGTACTCGTTTCTTTTCTTCCTTGGAAGGCCGGCCGAAAAGTCCGAGTTTTGGATACCGAGCCATTGCGACAGCCTCCATCACGGTGAGAGGCGTACCAGCGGGAACGGTCGTGTATTGCAAAACATATGAAACTTGGGATTGACTCAAAAGTGGCGTGTTATTGAGCACACTCAGGCTCCCGCTGCTAATGGGGAGTAGGCCCGCAACTGCATGCAAAATTGTTGACTTGCCGCTTCCGTTGGGTCCGATAATTGCCGTGATTTTCCCTGCTGGAATGGTGAAATCAGAGGCAGAAATTGCCACTCGCGATCCGCGGGTAATCACGACTCCTTGGGCGGAAACAATGTCAGACACGCGATTCCACCTTTTCCCTTTGCCTTGATCTCAATTTAGTAATTGTTAACACGATGAAAAAGAGCACCACGGGGACGATTGCCATGGTTGCCGATCCGGCCGTATTGAAGTGGTAACTCAAGGTAAGTCCAGCCCACACGGAGACCACTGCAATGATTGCGGCGGTGAACATCATGCGGGGGACTGTGCGTGAAATTAGTGCGGCGGTTGCGGGCGGACCCACAAGCAAACCAAACACGAGAAGTGTCCCGACTGACTGGTAACTACCAATTACTGCAGCAGCGATAAGCACCAACAGCGTCACATGTGTCCGTTGTGGTTTGAGCCCCCAGAGTTGCGCTTTTTCTTGATTAAAGGACAACGCAAGTAGCGGTCGGTAGAGCAGCGTTGCTGCAGAGACCACGACAAGTGCCAGGATTGCTTGTGTGACCAGATCTTGTGCGGTTACTCCGAGGGCATCGCCAAATAATATTGTGGTCAGGCTTCCGGAATAGGAATCAAGTCGAGAAATTATTACTACACCCAACGCCAACATGCCCACAAAAAGCAAGCCAATGGAGGTGTCCTCACTGAGGACTGTTTGTCTATTTACCAGTTCGATGGCGAGCACCATGACAAGTGCCGCGGCCGCTGCACCGATGAGTGGGTTGACATCGAATACCACAGCAGCAGCGACACCCGGGACAATTCCGTGAACAAAAGCGTCTCCGAAGAAACTCATGCCTCGTAGAACCAACCAAGTTCCCACAACAGCGGTCATTAGTCCCGCGAGGATTCCGCCCGCTAGCGCTCGCTGTTGGAAGCCGAGCGCAAACGGGTCAAGAAACCATTCCATCGGGTCAGCCTTGCAGACCCTGTGCGATCAGTGCCGCATTGGTGCGCATCATGTCAATATAGGTGGCAGCTGGCGAGTCTGGCCCTCCAAGGCTCCCGACGTAGAGAGTGACCACAGAAACGTTACCGCCTATCTCTGCGGCAACAGCGTCGGCCAAAGCAGAGGGCTCTGCGGTGTTCGCAAAAATTGCGGTCACTCCTTCAGCTTTGATGGTTGCAACTAGTGCAGCGAGATCAGCTGAACTTGGTGAAGCCAAGGTTGTCCCGGCGGGAATAACGGTTCCGGCAACCTCGTATCCATAAAGATCGGCCAAGTAGCCGAGTGCGTCATGGTCGGTAACCAAGATCCGGTTTTCTACCGGTATGGACGCCAAGATCTCCCGTACGTCACTTTCTGCAGCCTGGATCTGGGTGGCGGTTGTATCGGCGCAGGTGGTGTAACCAAGGTCACCGGTTATCTGAGTGAGCTCGGCTCCGATTAATTGAGCTGCGTCTGCCATTCGATTCATGTCAAACCAAAAGTGTGGGTCCAAGTCACCATGTCCGTGGTCGTCGTGGCCTTCTTCGTCGGAGTGGTCGTCGTGGCCGCCCGAACCGAACTTGATGGGCTCAATTAATACGGCAACTTCCATGACATTTGCACCATCATTTGCAGCATTTTCTAAAGCATCTGTTAGTCCGCTCTCCAAGCCCAGCCCGTTTGTAATCACTAAGTCTGCATTAACCATGGAGGCAATTTGATCCGACGAGGCCGAAAAGTCATGGGGATCTGCACCTACGGGCATCAGGACAGTAGTGGTGCCACCGGCACAACTAATAATGTTGTTGGCGACGTCACCGAGCATTGTGGTGGTAGCGATCACCGAAACGTTCCCTGTTTCAGATGGGGAAGGGGATTTGGAGGCCACCGAAGCTGTTGCTTCAGATTGCGGGGTAGTGGCGTCTGTGGGGCTAGTTGTCTCCGAACTCGAGCAGGCCGAGAGGACCAAAGCGGAGGAGGCTAGGGCGCTGAAGATGGTTAACTTAGTTTTTATCATGACCATAAATTATACTTAATGATAATGATTGTCAAATGCAATAAGATTAGAAGGATCCGCCGACTTTGAGGATCGCCAAACCACCGAGGGCACCAACAACCAAAACTCGCATAAAGCGTCGCCCCGGACTTAACAGCGGCCAAGATAGGGCGAGTAGCCAGCCCAAGAACGCCCCCACAATGAGCAAGAACACTGCGCCTAGCCACGCCCACGCGTCGCTCAGAATCAAGCCTAAAAGTAGTGAAGAGCCGAGACCGACAATGAGTAGCCAGCGGGGGGCGTTGGTTACCCGCGCGAGAACTGGGAAACTTTTACGTTCAAACGCGGCGCGGAGCGGACTTGCTGAATACTTCGGGGTGCTGGGAACTCGGGGTGCGGCCGGTTGATTCTTGCCAGATTGAAACTGTGGACCACCTGGGCCACGGACGCCGCCGTTACCTTTTGGTTCCTTCTTATTTCTGGCCACGGCCCTCCCTCTCAAAGGATTCTGAGCTCGAGATTAAATCCAAGCCCGCGCAAAATCCTAGTGCGCGTTAATGTTCGCATGTGAGCCTGCCAGATTTTATGAACATTCAAGCGAACCTGATTGCTGTCGTGGGGCAACTAATCGTGCCAGCAGCCGAACGGGATTCATTCGATCAAGGTTATGACCGCATGAGTGAGCTTTTTCGTGAATCTCCCGGTTTCTTGTCGATGGAACTGGGCCAGTCGACCGACTCGCTCGAAGTTCTGACGGTGATTCATAGGTGGGAGAGCGTAGGTTCCTACCGAAAAGCTTTGAGTCGCTACGAAGTCAAGGCTGAAGTCATTCCCTTTCTGTCCCAGTTTACGCGCGACTCGGTTACCGTGGAAATCATTAGTGACACTCAATCTGGCACGGCCAGAATGGGGGCGAGCTCACTCGCGTCGGATTCTGTCACCTTTGACCGGGGGAGTGTCCACGGTGAACGCTAAATTTGAAAACCTCTTCGATGCAGGTGTCGAACTTGGCTCACTTGTGCGCGAGGAACACTCGGAGCTAATTTCTGATGCTCAGATCGCGTGCGTCATGCCTAATGGGGTTCCGGTAGCGCTGGGTGTTGAAAGCGTGGTGGGAGTCCGGGATCTGTGTGGAATTCACCTCAGTCGCACTGTGGAAACCGTCGTACTCGATCCAAGCTTTGTAGCTGACTTCGATGCCGGCCGAGTAAAAGGCAGAAGAGTGATCTTGGTCGATGACGGCGTCGAGACAGGAACGGCGGCAAGAGTCTGTGGTGATTGGCTCAAATCTTTGGGAGTGCTCGAACTCGTATTAGCCGTCCCCGTCTGCCCACGCACAGCCATGAATCAATTGCAGTTCCTTTTTTCCAGCATTGTAACGGTTCAAGCGCCACTTGGTGCTCGATCATTGGCTTGGCATTACAAGGATTTTGACGTAATCGATCACGAAAGTGCGATCGCGCTCCTTGATGCGCGATCGAAGGCTTTGGGCCAATAAGGCCCACCGTTAGACTGCCGCTATGGATCGTGTTGACGCAGTCGTAAACCTTGCCAAGCGCCGTGGATTTGTTTTCCAATCCTCTGAAATTTATGGAGGAAGTCGCTCGGCTTGGGATTATGGCCCCAATGGTGTTGAGTTCAAAGAAAATATTCGCAAGCAGTGGTGGCAATCTGTCGTCCGTGAGCGCAATGACGTTGTCGGACTTGATTCCTCGGTTATTTTGGCGCCTCAGGTGTGGGAAGCATCCGGACACGTCAATGCATTTGTGGATCCATTGACTGAATGCAAAAACTGTCACAAGCGCTACCGGGCAGATCAGCTACTAGACTCATATGAAGAAAAGCACGGTAAGCAAGCAACCAATGGCCTGGCCGACCTTAACTGCGTCAACTGCGGGACAAAAGGCCAATTCACAGAACCGCGGGACTTCAACGGGATGCTGCGCACCTCCATTGGGGCGGTTGAAGATGCCGGTGCGGTGCACTACCTTCGCCCTGAAACTGCACAGGGAATTTTTATTAACTACCTCAACGTGATGACCGCCGCGCGTAAAAAGCCACCATTTGGCATTGGGCAGACTGGCAAGAGTTTTCGTAATGAAATCACTCCGGGCAACTTTATTTTCCGCACCCGGGAATTTGAGCAAATGGAAATGGAATTCTTTGTAAGGCCCGGTACCGACGAAGAATGGCACGACTACTGGCTTGATCAACGGTGGAACTGGTACGTGGACCTGGGCATGAACCCCGAGAACATGCGTCGCTTCGAGCACCCGCTAGAAAAGCTGAGCCATTATTCAAAGCGCACAGTGGACATTGAGTACCGATTCAAATTTGCTGGAAGTGAATGGGCCGAGCTTGAAGGTGTTGCAAACCGTACCGACTTCGATCTCAAAACCCACAGCGAGCATTCTGGAACTGATCTGAGTTACTTTGATCAAGAGTCCAGTGAGCGGTGGACTCCATACGTTATTGAGCCAGCAGCCGGTTTGACCCGCGCTGTCTTTGCATTTCTGTTAGACGCTTATGACGAAGATCAAGCGCCCAATTCAAAGGGTGGCGTGGATACCCGCACCGTGCTGCGTTTTGATCCGCGGCTTGCACCGGTGAAAGCCGCAATCTTGCCACTCTCACGTAACGCAGATCTAGGACCTAAAGCGCACGGCATTGCCGCCGAGTTGCGCAAGCGCTGGAATGTTGATTTCGACGACGCCGGTGCAATTGGTCGCCGGTATCGCAGACAGGATGAGATTGGCACTCCGTACTGCATCACGGTGGACTTTGACTCCCTAGAAGACCAAGCCGTAACCATTCGGGATCGGGACACCATGGCCCAAGAGCGCATTGGAATTGATGCACTCAATGATTGGCTCAGCGAGCGGCTTCCTCTTTAATTATTCCAGTTCTCGATGTGCTCGTCGGGTCGATCCAGGGGGCATGGAGCGGTAAGCAGACTTCCGCAGTCTGCGCATTGTGCGTCCAATAAATATCCAGCTATTTCATAGTCCTCAAAGAGGACTTTGACCACCATGACATTGCTGCCGCACGCGACGCACGCATTGGTTGGTATACCCCGTTGATCGATCGTCGTAGAACCTTTTGACTCCCGCCGACTTGGGTTGTTACGACGCACAGTTAATTGCCTGAAGGTTGAATGTCCGAAACGGCACGTTTGAGTGTTTGGCCGACAACGACACGAACGGCTTTGCGTGCGGGAATATCAAGTGGCGCTCCGGTCTGTGGATTTCGCCCGGCTCGCGCACTTCGCTCGATGACATCAAAGGATAAAAATCCAGGAATGGCGACTTTCTCCTGGCTCTTAAGTGACTCGATAACCACCGCTTGGATGCTGGCCAAGACTTGCTCTGCCGTGGCGAGGGGAACACCGCTGTGAGCTGCAGTGGCGGCGATGAGTTCAGATCGGTTCATGGGGCTCCTTAATAATAATGATTATCATTACTATAACACACGTGAACCTAGCGAAGCAGTTGTGCCCCAATTCGCTACCGTCTGCGTGTCGACTCAGTCACTCTCGAGAGGGTGCGTAGCCCTCGGACTCAATTCGACCAGCATTGCGTGGGAGAAGGAAACTTAAGAGCAGCCCAAGGAATACGAAGATCCCGGCAACAATGGAAACTGACTTAATTGCCGTGACGAAGCCGTCTGAAGCGCCGGCAACCAGTTCATCGCCATTGGGTTCGGTGGCCAATCCCACGATAGCCTGACCCGCACTGTTAGCAACAGCATTACTGACTTGCTCAGCTTGCGCTGTGGGTATCCCGCGATCTTCAAGGTGACCGGCAGTTGACCCAAGGGCAATCAGCAACGTGGTTCCAATCAACGCAGTACCAATTGCCGCGCCCACTTGGCGTGAAGTCGACTGGACAGCACTTGCTTGACCGGACTCAGCGATCGGTACTTCGGAAAGGATGACACCCGTAAGTTGTGCGGTGGCGAATCCAACGCCCATTCCGTAAACGAATAGCCAAGGTGCCATACCCCACCCGGTAATGGTGTCCGAAATGATGATTCCCAAACCCACGATTCCAATTACTTCTAGGACCATACCGATTTGCAGAACGCGCACCGGCCCAAGTCGTTGCGAGAGTGGCGCACCAGCTCCAGATGCGGCGAACGAACCCAAGGCAAGTGCCAACAGAATGAAACCGGTTTGCATTGCGCTATAGCCGCGAGTCGCCTGCAAGAACAACGGAATAGCGAACAGCAGACCGAACTCGCCAAGACTGACTACAAGCGCCACCCCGTTACCGGCACCGAAACTCCTTATGCGGAACAGGCGCAGATCTAAAATTACGACCTTGTCTGCGGCGATCCGTCGCTTTTCCACAATAACCATGATCACCAAAGCAAGAACACCCAGAACTCCTGCAACGAGAACGACGGAAACAAGGTCAAGTGGCCAAATCCAGCCGCCCACCGCAAATTCGGCTGTCGGCGCAAGCCAGCCGTACCTTTGCCCTTCGATCACGGCAAACACAATTCCGACCAGCCCCAAGGTGACCAATAGGGTGCCGGGAAGATCAAAGCCTTTGCGTGCATACATATCGCGCGTCTCAGGAACAATTGCAATCACACCAATAATGACAACGATTCCGATGGGGACATTAATTAAAAATGCCCAATGCCAGGACGCGTATGTGGTGAGATATCCACCGACTAGCGGCCCGAGGGCTGCCATGCCACCAATAGTTCCGCCCCACACTGCAAATGCAACAGCGCGCGATTTGCCAACAAAGACCGAGTTAATGACGGAGAGAGACGCCGGCAAAATCATGGCCCCGCCAACGCCCTGAAGGGCGCGGGCAGTGATCAGGGTCATCGACGAATCTGAGGCGGCAACCAGCGTACTGGCCAGAACGAAAGTAATGACACCAATGTTGAGGAGTAGCTTGCGGCCGAAACGGTCACCCAAGCGACCAAAGAAAATCAGTAGGGACGCAAAAGTCAGCGAATATGCGGCGTTAATCCACTCCGCGTCATTGGTGGTCAGGCCAAGATCGGTCACCATGGTGGGGATTGCAACATTTACCACTGTTGCATCGAGAATAATCATGGCCACTGCGAGAGCTAGAAAGACCAACGCGACCCACCGCTTCTTGCCTTCTAACACCAGATTGTGGGTCGGTGGGGTGGCAGGACTAGCCATGATTCTCCTTATATTGTGGATACGAAACGAAGTCTGCCGTACGGAGTGAATTTTGCCGAGCCGGACATGCGAAACTTAGACAATGTCGGCCCAGCTCGCAATCGGATCCCATGTAGTTGATCCACCAGTAGTGCTAGCTCCGATGGCAGGAATCACTAATCGAGCATTTCGCAGACTTTGTCGTGAGGAAGGCGCAGGCCTTTACGTCTCCGAGATGGTCACTTCACGTGCACTGATCGAGCGAAATGAAGCGACCATGGATCTGGTGAGTTTCGCAGCAGATGAATCACCGCGGTCAGTTCAGCTGTACGGAGTTGACCCACTCGTTATGGCTAAAGCGGTCTCAATCATTGTTGATGAAGATCGAGCTGACCACATCGATATGAATTTCGGTTGCCCAGTCCCCAAAGTGACCCGCAAGGGTGGCGGTAGCGCATTGCCCTGGAAGCGTGATCTATTCAAAGAGATCGTAGAACGTGCGGTACAGGCAGCCAATGGAAAGGTCCCGGTCTCTGTAAAAATGCGCAAGGGAATAGATGCTCAGCATTTGACATACCTTGAAGCGGGGGAAAGCGCCGCGCGTGCCGGTGTTGCGTGGGTTGCTCTACATGGGCGAACTGCCGCGCAAATGTATGGAGGGCATGCGGATTGGGATGCAATTAGAAACTTGAAAGACCACTTACGTCAATTCAATACCCCGGTCTTGGGCAATGGAGATATTTGGACTGGATCGGACGCACTAGAAATGATGGCGCGAACCGGCGCCGACGGAGTAGTGGTGGGGCGAGGGTGTCTAGGACGCCCATGGTTGTTCTCGCAGTTGACCGCGGCTTTCGCTGGAGAAGAGTTACCCACGGAGCCACGACTTGGCCGGGTGCTTCAGATTTTGCGCAGGCATGCAGAGCTCCTTACCCTGGATTACGGTGAAGCAAAAGGCTGCCGCGATATGCGCAAGCACATGTCCTGGTACCTCAAAGGGTTCAGCGTTGCGCACACGGTTCGGCAAGCGTTGGGAACTGTACAAACCCTCGCTGAAATTGATGCGCTTGTGGCCCAGATCGATTCCGACCAAGCTTTTAACTCAGAAGTTGGATCAGGTCCGCGCGGCCGTACCTCGGGTTCGCGCCGGCCTGCGCTGCCCGATCGTTGGCTGGAAACCTGTGAATTGACAGCCGATGACCGTGTAAACGTGTCTTTAGCCGAACTCTCGGTCAGTGGAGGTTAACTTCAGGTTCTGCCCGCTGTTAACACTGCCCGTGCGGGTTGTCCGGGTGGCTGTTGGAGTTCGGCCACGATTGTGATCGATCCGACGCAATCTGCTAGGACGCTTCACTCACCTCAGAATATGTTGCCCGCCAAGCATTTGCGTTAGTTCGCCATTACAGATACAACGAGTGGGAATTGCCACGCATTGGGGTGGACAAGTAAAGTCACGTATGTGGCGATTGCGCAGGGTTACAATGAACAAGATGTTCAACGGCCGGTTCTAGAGCCCGTTAAAGAAGGTATTCGAAGTGCATTTGCCCGGGATCGCGCTCGCGTTCTCCACTCCGCAGCACTGCGTCGACTTGCCGCAAAAACGCAGGTTCAACTAGCCGGCGTCGCTGATTTTCCGCGCACCCGGCTGACGCACACCCTCGAAGTTGCCCAGATCGCCCGCGAACTGGGAGATGCTTTGGGCTGTGACGCTGATTTGGTTGAAGTGGCCGGACTTGCCCACGATCTGGGACACCCACCTTTTGGCCATAATGGTGAGGAGGAACTCAACCGGCTCGCAGACTCAATTGGTGGATTTGAAGGCAACGCCCAAACCCTTCGGGTGGTGAGTCGCCTTGAAGCAAAAGTATTTAATGAAGACGAGCAGTCAGCGGGTCTGAACCTCACGCGGGCATCCCTTGATGCCTCCTGCAAATACCCGTGGGCCCGAACTCGGGGTAACCCGAAGTTTGGCTACTACGAAGACGATGCGGAAGTTTTTGCGTGGTTGCGTTCGGGCGCTCCAGGAACCCAGACCTGCCTGGAAGAACAGGTCATGGATTGGTCCGACGATGTCGCTTATTCGGTACATGACTTTGAGGACGCTGTTTATTCGGGGCTAGTCTCAATCCTTGAATTCGGTGACAATAATGTCACCGATGAACTTTGTGCAATTGCCCAGGAAAGGTATTTGCCCGAGGTCCCGATTGAACAACTACAAGAGGCGGTGTCACGACTTCGCCGACTCGATTATTTCCCCAGTTCATTTGATGGCTCAATGCGCAGCATGGTGATGCTTAAGAAATTCACCAGCCACCTGATTGCTCGTTTTAGTGTGTCGGCGCAAATCGCGACCCAGCAACAGTATGGGGATCAGCACCTCACGCGTTATGACGCCACTTTGGTTGTTCCCCAAGAGGTACGAGACGAAGTCGCGGTAATGAAAACAGTTGCGGTCAAATGGGTCATGAATAGACCGGGTGCAGATCGGGCGTATGCCCGCCAGCGCGAAATGATTGCTGACCTAGTACATGCCTTGGTGCTCGACGAGGGTCGTAATCTTGAGCGTTGGCTCAAGCCGACTTTTGACAGTGCGGCAACAGATGGTGAACGGTTCCGCGTCGTGATTGATCAGGTCGCCAGTTTGACTGATATCAGTATTGAGCAGTGGCACAGCCAGCACTGTCGCTAACTCGACAAGCCGCGAACAACTTCAGCGCAGCGTTCAAGCTCTTCTAGCGTGTTGTAGATGTGCGGGGAGACTCGAACCATGGAAGTCACACCGTGGGCCAGATAGTCAACCTGTGAGTATTCAGGTGTTCCCAGGGAAACGTTGATTCCCAATTCCTTTAATCCGGCGACAATTACTGCAGAGTCAACCCGTTCATGCCGCAAGGTGATGATTCCACTTTTTTCAATTCCACGGTCTAGGACCTTAATGCCGGGGATTTCATCGAGCATGCATCGCATTTCTTTGGCGAGATAATTAATCCGTTGCTTAATCGCGTCCAGGCCGAGTGTGAGTGAGTAGTCAACCGCAGCACCAAGCCCCAGAATGGCCGCATAACTTTTTTCCCACGCTTCAAATCGCTGCGCATCGCTTCGCATGGTGTACCCATCTGGGGTCCATGTCGTTCCGAACAGGTCAGCGGGGAAAGGCTCCAACTCGGACAAGGCTCGTGGAGAGCAATACATGAACCCGGTGCCACGTGGTCCGCGAACAAACTTGCGACCGGTGACACTGAGAAAGTCAGCGCCAACGGCAACGGCGTCAACGGGCAACTGCCCAACCGACTGGCAGGCGTCAACCAGATACCAGGCATTTGACTGCGCTCGCGCGAGTGCGTGACCGATCGCGGCCACCGGGTTAATCAATCCGTTTTGGCTGGGACAGTGATTAATCAAGACTGCGGCGACGTTGTCGTCCAGCATGGACTCAAGTGCGGCGACGTCGGTTACCCCTGTTGCATCATCGGGAATAAATTCGAGTTGCACTCCAAGGTGACGGGAGAGTTGCATGACGGGCAGCACATTGGACGCGTATTCCGAGGAGGAAGCCAGGATTCGAGTGCCGGGTCCGTAATCATTGGCGAACTTGATCGCAACGAATGCCCGATCCCACGAGTCGGTCGCCGAATTACTCAAAGCAATATTCGACCCACTTGTATCCAGTAGTGCACCAATTGAGTCCCGAACCGCATTGATGCGATCCCCAGCGCGGGCATGTGCCTCGTACCCACCGATCAACTCTTCAAGCCTCAGGTGCTCGACCATGGTGTCAACAACAACGGAGGGTGGCAGTGCACTGCCGGCATTGTTCAAATGCACAACATTGGTGCAACCACGGGTATCAGCGCGAAGGGCGGCAACATCAAGTCCGGATTTGTCGTGCTGGTGTGTGTCGAGAGCCATGGGGACATTCAACCTTGGTTCGGGCTGTCGGCGCGCACCGGTCGTAGACTGTCCACATGGCGGGCCGGATCAGAGACGAAGACATAGCCCTGGTTCGCGAGCGAGCTCGGATCGACCAGGTTGTCTCTGAGTACGTGACCTTAAAGTCGGCGGGTGGAGGATCCTTAAAAGGCTTGTGTCCCTTCCATGAAGAACGCTCGCCAAGTTTTCACGTTACTCCAAGCCGTGGGATGTGGTACTGCTTTGGTTGTGGTGAGGGTGGAGATCTACTCAGTTTTGTTCAAAAAATTGATCATCTCAGTTTTGCTGAAACCGTTGAGAAACTTGCTGATAAAGCCGGGGTCCAGCTGCAATACGTTGACGGGGGAGCGACCCCAAATAAACAACACGGCCAGCGTAAGCGCCTGATTGAGGCCCACAAGGGTGCAAGTGAGTATTACCAAGCGCAACTGGCCACACCGGAAGCGCACACTGGGCGTGAGTTTCTGACCGCGCGCGGATTCGAATCTGAAATTTGTGCGACTTTTAGCGTGGGGTACGCCCCCAAAGGGTGGGATGCACTCACCAAGCATCTGCGCAAATCGGGCTTCAGCGATCAGGAGCTACTTGCCGGGGGTCTAGTATCCCAAGGTAATCGTGGAGTTTACGACAGATTCCGTGGCCGACTGGTGTGGCCAATTCGCGAACTTGGTGGTGACGTAATTGGTTTTGGTGCTCGCAAACTCTATGACGATGACGAGGGGCCGAAGTACCTCAATACCCCCGAAACACCTATATATAAGAAGAGCCATGTTCTCTACGGCCTCGACATTGCTAAACGCCTAATTTCTAAGGAGCAGCAAGCGGTGATTGTCGAGGGATACACCGACGTTATGGCAGCGCATCTTGCGGGCGTGGGTACGGCGGTAGCCACCTGTGGGACAGCATTTGGATCAGATCACATCAGGGTGCTGCGCAGGATTCTTATGGATGACGACCGGATGCGTGGACACGTAATTTTTACTTTCGATGGAGATGCAGCTGGGCAAAAGGCAGCTTTGCGCGCATTCGAGGAAGATCAAAAATTTGTGTCCCAAACTTTCGTTGCTGTGGAGCCCGGCGGACTGGATCCGTGTGACTTGCGGCTGCAACAGGGTGATGCTGCGGTACGAGCGCTTATTGAAAGCCGAGTCCCACTTTTTGAATTTGCCATCAAGACCGTATTGAACTCTTACGATCTCAACACCAGTGAAGGGCGCATCGCAGCTTTACAGGAAAGCGCTCCTATCATTCGAAAGATCCGCGATTCGGCATTGCGGCCGGAGTATTCGCGGCGTCTGGCCGGATGGCTCGGCATGGACCCGGGCACAGTTGCGAAGTCTGTCGGCGGAAGCGCCCCCGTATCGCGTCAATCCCGTAAATCCACGATTGGCTCAAGTGTGGAGCGCGAATCACTCAAGGCAGCATTGCAACTTCCTGGTGCCGTCAGTCATTGGTACGCCTCGGTTGAAGAGTCAGCTTTCACCCACTCCAAGGCCGCGGCGATTCATGGTGCGATTGCATCGGCCGGTGGACCGACTGCGCACCTTGATGGCATGGCGTGGATTGACCGGGTGCTCGCCAGCGCCGAGAACGACGAGATCCGGTCAACAATCCGTGAACTTGCGGTTGAGCCCATGCCAACGGAAGCCGGATCGCAAGATCGCTACGCCGTGGGCATGATTGCCAGGTTGCTGGAAGTGGATTCGTCAAAAAAAATTGATGAGTTAAAAGGTGAACTCACCCGATCCGAAGAGAGTGGAGATACAACGCAATTGTTGAACCAACTTGTTGAAATGGAGTCTTACCGGCGCTCACTGCGTGAAATTTCATTTGGTGATGCCTGATGTTTGGTCGCAATCAGTTCCACAAGCAGCTGAGGGTTGATGCGCGCCTATTGCAGGTCCCTTCGTCAGAGCGCATTATGGCAACAGCTCTGGGCCCTGCGAGTTACGAGCCACCTGTGGTAATTGCCACAGATAAAGCTCTCTATTTCGCGACCACGACCGAACCTAATCGGATTCATTGGCCAAAAATTGCCAAAGCAACTTGGGAAGAGCCCTGGCTGGAAGTCACCACCAACGAAAATATCTTGATTAAGCTGCATCTAGACCCTTGTGGTGATGTTCCTGCGGTGGTGCGGGACCGGGTCACGGCAAGTGTTCTATTTCGAGAAACGTTGACCCTGGCGAGTGGCGGCACCATAACGGCCATCGGCCGTCGCGAACCCGATCGGACTGAAGTTTCTTGGTTGATTGAGTTCCACGGGGATCTTGACCCGAAGGACCCACTCACCTCACAGGGTGCCGACACAGCACTGCGGGAACTACGAAACACCCTCGGCGTGTAGCTAATGGCCGGCGACTTGATAGTCTTCGGCCGTCAATCCCCCATAGCTCAATTGGCAGAGCATTCGACTGTTAATCGAAGGGTTTCTGGTTCGAGTCCAGATGGGGGAGCCAGCAAACTTCGTGGTCTTGGCCGGCGAAATTTTTCCACTGTCTGGCTTTTGTTCTTTCCTGCATTGCGTCTCTCCTCACAATAGTTTAGGTTTCAACCATGACACACTTGAGAATTACCCCCACAACGGACGGACCACTGGAAGTCGACGGCGAGGCAACAATAGTTGCGCCAGACGGCACAGTGATCAAAGAAACGACCAAGACCTATCTGTGCCGCTGTGGGGAGTCCAAGTCCAAACCCTTCTGCGACGGCAGCCACAAGAGAGTCAACTGGAGCGAAAAAAATTGATCTCTAGATTCCGCGCCCGTGTGGGCGAGTAGTAACGGTGAACGTTTTTCATCGCAAATGGTGAGATCCCGGCCCTGAAGTAGTTGGAGAGATAGGGGCCTTCATCACGGTTGTATGAAATTGATTCGCACGCTGCGTGAACTATTTGGTCTTACGGCCCTCGTTCAAACTATGTTCCTGCTGTAAATCGTGCCTCCTGTACATGCGTTGAGTGCGAGGTGGGAGGGATGTGGTCTTAGGGGTCTTAGGGGTCTTAAGGGTCTTGTGGGGGGGAAGTGTGGCGTGGGATAGACAAAATAACCGCAATTCGGTAATCTCCATGAAGCTCCAGACCGGGGGACGATTGCACAGAGGAAGTGAATAGTCATGCAGGGACAGGGAAAAGTAGGTTCTGGGTCAGATCAGGATCCGCTGGTAAGTTCTGCCGTGACGAATAGGGCCCCTGGCCAAGAGGTCCCGACGGCCGATCCTGAGGCGATCGCTCACATCATTAAAATCGTGTCACAAGCCCGAGTGATTCGGGGTGGAACAAAAAGCACCCAGGAAGAAGCAGCAAAGCCCCAGCAGCTAGGTGAGTCTGGGGACACAGCTGGCAAACCCTCAGCGGATTTGCTGTCTCAAACTCAGGGCGAACAGCAGACCAACTCACCGAAAAGACTCTCGCGTTTGGCGCGTCGGAGCGCCAGCCTGAGCAAGAAGCGATCTGGAAGTGGTTCGCGAGTAAATAACGAGCGTGAACAAGTTGACGGCGAAACGAAAGATCGCTGGGCCGGAGACAGCGAAATTAAGATTCACACAACGCAATCGAGTGAACCTGCCGTGGAAAATCCAAGTGTGGAAGGGCCTTCCATGGTCAAAGAAGCACTCCCAGTGGAAACCGCGCTGGTGCCTGATCCAGGGGTAGATCCACACCTTGACCCTGATCTGCAGGAAGTAAAGGATCAGTTGCGACAATTTTATTTAGATATGAAGGTTGAGAACAAAAGACTAGGTCAACTAAATCTTGACTTGCAGCGTGAGCGTGCTGCCCTAGATGTTGCAGCAATTGAGTTAGAAACAATGAAGAGCGAAGGCCTCTTAAAGAGCGAGCGAGTCTCCCTGGGTTTAGATGATGTCGAAGGCCAACAACATGAACTGCGCAAGCAGTTAGAGGCAACTTCCAAAGAGATAAAATTGCTGGAGGGAGAGCGCGCTGAAATTGAAGGTATGCGGGCCGCGGTGGAAGAAGAACGCCTGGCTGTTGTACGTGAGCGTGTGAGCGTTGACGGAATGGTTGAACACATGGCCAGGACCCGTGGAGAAATCGAAGGCGCTCAAAACCAACTTCGCGGCGAGGCTGAAGAGTTATCGCAGACCCGAAACGACGCCGCCGAAGTCAAATCCCAATTGGCTAAATCCTCTGAAATGATTGATCAGCGAGAAAATGAAGTGAAGGAGGAAGAAACAAGGTTGCTCGCACAAAAAGATCAACTTCACAACGCGGAACTAGAATTGGCACGCAGGGAGTCTGAACTGTTAGATCGAGAGAATATGCTTATTGAGGCTACGCGACAAGCTCAGCAGGTGCAGGACGACATTGAGACCCAAAAAATGGAGTGCTCTGTGGCCAGTGCCAAGCTGTCAAGCGGTATGGAAAGCCTTGAATCACGTACGCTCGAGCTACACGATGAGCGAGAAAAAATACAATCACAAGTTGAAGTCTTAGATTCCCAACGGGGTGAGATTGAGCGGATGCGTGAAGATCTCAACTCTCAACAGCGGGAGTTGGACGCCTCTCAGTCCTTGTGGGAGGAATTGCGTGTGAGTCAAAACAATGAGTTGGACTCCACGCGTTCGGAGGTTCTCGCTCAGCAAACTAGCGTTGCTGCTCAACTTCTCGAAGTGAATCAAGAAATCTCCTTGTTGTCGAAATCTCGAGAGGCCGTCGAACAGGAGCGCAGGCTTTTGGCCGAAGCGCGTGCGCTAGTAGAAGACGATCGCAACACTCTGCATCAGGATGCTGAGCAAAGTGAATTACTTCGCGTGGAGCTGAGCGACCTGCGAATGGAACTCGAGGAAACTCGGACGCGGTTGTTGGAGGAAACAAGTCGACGTGCCCAGGCAGAGCAGGGGCGCCAGTTGGCTGAGAGTTACCGCCCATCGGCATCAATGAATTCACGTCAAAACCCATCTGACGACCCCTTGCTGGCGCGATTGTTGGACCAGCAGTGGGATCTTTGGCTCAGCGACGACCAGAAGTAGGCTGACACAAATCTAAAAGTTCCATAGGATACACTAAGTCAGTTGCAGTTTCGTGCATTGAGTGTCGTCAGGAGTCCGCGTGTCACTTTCAGAAGCCAGTCCAGGGAGCAGTCTTTCCCCTGGACAAATCTTGGAGACTTTGAAGAGGCGCATCTCAGATTTAGAGGGACAGCTGGCGAAGGCAAATGGCCAAAGTTCGGATCACCGTCGACTTCAAGACCTCGGACCCGATGAGTTGGCACTTCTATCCGTGGGCGCTGCTGGAGAGATTATTAAAGCTTCACGTGCCCAAGCGGCAGAGGTTCGCGCTTCTGCTGAAGAATACGTTACCCAAAATAGATCTGCAGCGAAGGCCGCACTGGAAGAGGCAACAGCAAATTCTCAACAGATGCGAGCAGATGCGAGAGACAACGCAGCAGAAATCATGGCGACAGTCCGTGACCAATCTGTGGCCATGGTTCACAAGGCCCAGCAAGAAGCAGACGCGGTTCGACTGCAGGCGCAACAAGCGGCAGATAAGTTATCTGAGGAAGCAAGCGTGCAGTTGGGCCAGGCAGTGCAGACCGGCGAAAAAACGCTTGCGAGTGCGAATGAGGCGGGACGCAAGATAATCAACGCAGCTCGACAAATGGCAGATTCTTTGCGCGATGAAACTCAGAGCGAAACTCGGGTTATGCTGCAGGACCTCCTTGAACTCATTGAGATTCAGGAAAGCTCGATGGGTGAGCTCCTCGCCGATTCTGGCGCACTTCGTGATTCGATTGCCTCAGTCATGGAGGCAGTACGTGAGTCCTCTGAGCGTATGGCGGCACAGGCGGCGCGCACAGAGGCAAGGGTTCGCTCACATATCGGCACTACGACTCAGATGCGCTCTGATCTTCAACGCAGGCTTGGAACCGGAATGCGCAACGAGGCAGAGGCCTCACAAAGCACACGCAAAGCAATGGTGAATGAAACGAGCATTGCCTCCGACACAGGCTCCTGAAATACCTGAAGAGCTCATGAAAAGTTTACGTGGGAAGTGTGGGAGAACCCTTTTAGGTCGCAGTACCCTTTTAGTCGGGTTAATGGTGTCACTTGTCCTCGGCCCAGCTGTTACTGCTTCGGCAGGTGGGGGACCAATAACAAGCCCTACGCCGACCACTTCACCTACGCCGACCACTTCACCTACGCCGACCACTTCACCTACGCCGACCACTTCACCCGTACCCACACCAGCCGAAACTATTTCAGAGTCAGCGGCTCCCTCTGATCCAGCCACCCCTACCCCCACCCCTTCGGTAGCCTCGGAGACCGCTGCAACCGCTGTCGAATCGACAATTCCCGATCCGACCCCAACTACTAATCCGGATCTCAGTGTGAGCTCGGAGGATTCGAATCCTGCATGGTGGATTTTGGGCATCCTCGTGCTGGCTGCCCTAGCTGGTGGTGGAGGTTTAGTGGCTAGAAGTCGAGGCAAAAAGGAAGCTGCAACGGGGGCTGTAACTCCCGGCGGAGCAGATCTCGAGAGCCCATCAGGCGCCGCTTTAGCTCAGTCTCCTCCCCCTCTGAGGCAGCAGCCAGAGGCCGAAATTCTTTGGGAAGACCTAGGGGAGCGAGATCGAGCAAAATTTGAACAGGCCATTCGGGATTTTGGTATCGAGAATTAGTAGACATCTAGGCGAGATGCAGTTTCGTGCGTGATGAAGTGTCCCCCACACTGCAGTCTGCAATGTGAAGGGTCTTTAGTGACAGGTGGCACAATCTTTGCTTTTGGCGGTTTTTCATCGGGTGTAGTTAAAATTTCCTCGACTGAAACGGATCAAGCGTATTTATGACCAGGACAACGACTTCGATTTTGCTGGGGTGATTCCAAGCTAGCCCTCACCATTTGATGCTCGCGGACCAGCGGTGTCATTGTTTTCGCGGTCAGGTTTTCGCAGAGGCAGCCCAGGGACAGAAGATATGAGAAAGAGGATTGCGCCAATGAATGTTCCGATATTCGCTAGTTTGGGGTAGAGGGACTCCCCTGTTAACGCTGGAGCGTAGATGCCAATTGCTGAAGCGACGAAGAACAGTGAACCCCAAATATTCAATAATGCCAGGGTGCGATCGCTTATTGGGTTGCCTTTGCGGTGTTGAATCGGATACCTCAGCGAAAAGAACATGGCACTTGCCACCACGAAGCAGATTGAACCCGTAAGGTCAGGCACCCATAGGACCTGGTCTGGATGCGTGGGCGACAGGAATCGCAGTAGATCTCCGGTCGCCGATATTTGGAAAAATATGGCACCGGCTACTTGAATAGCTGCTGCTAAAGAGTTTCGGTTTGCTAAGCGTCGGGCTGCAAGAGGCCCACTGGCACCGTGGATTGCCATGTGTCGACCGCGAACCAATTGCACGATTGCCCCGATCAGGTATAGCGTTGATCCGATCAGATAGACAAAAAGAATCGCCTGGGTGGGCACGCGTGAGAGTGTGGGCAGAACCGCACCGAGTGCAAAGAGAATCGACCCAACGATGAACGTGCTGGCATTCCACCAGTCACCTTCTTGGGGAGCCCAAAGTTTTCGCTTGACCAAATATCGATGTTCCATAATGGAATCAGCATACGCGTTTCTCTGGTAGGTCCAGTTGCTGCATTTCATGGGTATTGTCCGGGTGGACTGCCGCAGGCTCACTCCCAAAATAAGGGGGAGGGGAGTCGATGAGTCTGATTGAGTCAAGAATCTTCGGTCACGTCACGATGGCTATTTTTCCAATGAAATCCTTCTCGCTAAAACGCCGTTGCGCCTCATGGATATCGGTTAAGTCATAACGCGCCGCGACCAAGGGCTGGATCCGGTCTTGCTCGATATAGGAGACTAGGTCGGTAAAAACTGACCTAGGATGAAAGGTGCACCCGTAAAAAGTAAGGTCCTTTAGGTAAAGGTCGCGAAGATCCAGAGCGACATGTGCACCCGCTACCGCCCCCGCAATTGCGTAGCGGCCGCCGGGGCGAAGTACTCGAAGCAGGCTCTCAAAGTGCGGCCCGCCGACCAGGTCAATGACAACGTCAATTGAGGAATCGCCCAACTGATCGACTAAGTCGCTCGCCCGATCAATTGTGTCTGCGGCACCGATTCGCTTAACGTCATCAGCATGAGCGCCGGTCGTCCCGGCGACAACTGATGCCCCACGCATGGCTGCCAATTGCACCGCGGCCGACCCAACCCCACCAGACGCGCCGGTGATGAGAACCCGCTCTGCACCAACCTGCGCGCGCTGAAGCAGCCCCTCGGCTGTGGAGTATGAACACGGAAATGAGGCGAGGTCCGCGTCATCGAGAGGACTGTCGATAACGAAGGCTTCACTTCCCCGGACGCTCAGATACTCGGCGAATGCGCCATCAATTTCCGAACCAAGCGTGATCGGGATCAGATCGCCGTCAACACTTAAGGGCTCTTGCATGGTGCGCACTAGTACGCGCTCTCCAATGCGCGCTGGATCAATGGCGCTGCCCACGCTCGTGATCTGTCCGCAGCAGTCGGCGCCTTGGATCCGAGGGAATTTCATGGGGTTTCCGGACCAGGCCGTATCTGCATCGCTACGACTCTGTGAATACCATCCAACACGCGTATTTACATCGGTGTTGTTGACAGCACTGGCGCCCACGCGAATGAGCACTTCTTCACGCCCGGGTCGAGGAATGGGTATGTCTTCACGGACATGCAGTTGATCAATGTCTCCATGACCCATGAGAACTGCTGCTCGCATTACGTCGACATTCTTCACAATGAATCCTTGGGAAACTTAATAGATAGTGGTCGGCAAAGGTCAGGGTCAACCGCCACTGCTGGATGGATTGACTCGGCCCTTGCTATCGGCCATAGCGATATCAGCCGCCACCCGGGCGTTGTTCAGGACTAGTTGAATATTGGCATCGAGGCTAGTGCCGCCGGTGAGCTCAACGATTCGACCCAGCAGGAATGGGCTGGTTCCTTTGCCGATGATGTTTTGGGCGCTGGCCTCGGCGACCGCGGTATTGATAGCCGCATCAATTACCGAGCGCTCCATCCCGTATTCGACCGGGATGGGGTTTGTTACCAGCATCCCGCCGCCGACACCTAGATCGCGTCGCACGGCCATTACCGCGGCCACACCGGCTGCATCATTGATCCGGTAGTCAGCGTGGAAGTCGCTTTCCCGGCTGTAAAAGGCAGGCACCATCTCGGTTCCGAACCCAATTACCGGCACGCCGTGCGTCTCCAAATATTCCAAGGTCAGTCCAAGGTCAAGGATCGACTTGGGACCGGCACACACCACTACCACTTCGGTGCGCGCTAGTTCTTGAAGGTCTGCAGAAACGTCGAAAGTGGTACTGGCCCCACGGTGGACGCCACCAATACCACCGGTGGCGAAAACCCTTACTCCAGCCATCGCGGCCAGCATCATGGTGGCCGCAACGGTGGTACCTCCGACCGATCCGTGGGCGATCGTAAAAGCGAGATCTCGCCGGCTCACTTTTACCGCTGTGTCGCCAGCTTGGCCCAGAGCATCGATCTCGTCGTCACTCAATCCCACTCGCATTTTGCCGCCCAAAACCGCCGTGGTGGCAGGAACCGCCCCACGTTCTGTAATGGCCGCCTGCACGGCCAAGGCCGTCTCAACATTGCGGGGATAGGGCATGCCGTGGGTAATGATCGTCGACTCAAGGGCCACAACCGCTCTTCCCTCACGCAGTGCCTCGTTCACAGGGGCGCTAATCTCGAGATGCTTATTTTTCACGGTGTCTGTTCCTTAATAATTATTTTGTCGTTGATGATTTGCTGAATGGATTCGGCTGAGAAGCCCCTCGCTACTGGGGTCGCCGAAGCAGCACTGAGAACGGCGGCGGCGAGAGCGAATCGGACTGCGTCTTCCAAATCAAAATTCGCTACATGAGCATGTACCAAACCCGCCATCAGTGCGTCTCCTGCTCCAGTAACGCTGGCCACATTTTGGGGAGGCACAGTGAGGATTCCGGAGGTCTCGGCGTTGGCGAAAAAGACACCATCGGCCGCAAGGCTGATCACAACGTTGCGTACGCCAGCATCGAGAAGGGCATTAGCGGCAGCTTTGAGGCTTCGTTTGTCCGATATTTCTATGCCAGATAGCAGTGCGGCCTCTGCCCGGTTGGGCTTGAGAGTGTGGACCGAAGCGAGATGGGGTGTCACGCGTCCGGCTTTGGCCACTGAAACCGGATCGACGAAAAGTGGGCTGTCGGTCTGTGTGCGCGTGATCTGGCCAATGCACTCCGACGAGAGGTTGCAGTCCGCGACTATGGCAGCAGCATTTTCCAGTGTGCTACTTCGTGCCTGCAGGGCAGCAACGTCGAGGGAATCCATTACGGCCATGTCGTTGACTGCCACCGCCATCTCGCCGCTGCCATCGATCACTGACAGGTAGGTTGCCGTCGGAGTCGATTCGGACCACACGCTGTCGGTCAGGTCAACACCGGATTTGGCGGTGAGATCGTGCAGCCATGTGCCGTTGTCATCGCGACCTAGGGCAGTGATGAGTCGGGTGGGTGTATCCAGACGCGTCAAATTTTCAGCGATATTGCGTCCCACTCCACCGGGTGAGCGGATCACAGTGCCCAGGTTAGAGTCTGCCAGCAATAGCGAACCTGGAACGCGTCCTTCGATGTCTAGGTTGGCGCCGCCCACCACGCATACGTAATTCGTGTTTTGTGGCACTCCAACATGTTATCCCGGCTGTCTTGGCGATCAGGGTTGCCCCGCCGCCAAGCCAGGTGTGACCTTGTGGCTGCAAAAGTTGGCGCAGAATGGAGTCACTCGAGGCAATCAATATGGCGAATCGTGGACGGGTTGAACAACGTTGGCAGCAGCGAGCATCTTGTCTGGAGTGTGACCCCCTACAATTTCATACGCATGGCGTACTTGTGATTGTCTTGTACACGGATTGGATGGTGGAATCGTGCGTAACCGTAACCGCAACGGGATAGTGGTCGTGCTGATTGCGGCTTCCTTCTTGCTCTCAAGCTGTGGCACATCAAATGATTCCAGTGGCTCTGGACCCAGAACTAGATAGGTAGCCATGAAAACCGACTTAGACGATCCGAGTGTCGCAACACGGATGGCTCGTTGGGCATGGGTCTGGGTTCCCCTTGCACTTCTCCTCACTGGCGTGGGTTGGGCTTTGACCAGCCCCGTGGGTTCTTCTCCGGATGATGACTACCATTTATCGTCCATCTGGTGTTCTGCTGGGGAATCGAGGGGTGGCTGCCTAGTCTCCGGCGCTGATTCTGTTCAAGGAGCTGATGGGGTTGCTAGGGTTCCCGCGAATGTCTTGCAGGCGAGTGAATGTTTCAGATATAACAGTTCGGTTAATGCTGAATGCACGCTCAAAGTGGCAAAGAACGAGTCGTTGGTGGCTACCAGTCACCTCAATCAGGTGAAAAATTTATACCCGACTGGTTATTACGGCCTGATGTCGCTACTCGTGTCAGAAGATGTCGAGCGGTCCGTCTTGGCAATGCGTCTGCTAAATGTCGCGATGGCCAGCTTGCTGTTGGCGTTGCTGTTACGAATTGTTCCCCGTGGTGTTGCATTCGCTACTTCTGCGGCTCTAGTTGTTTCTTTTATGCCGATGGGGTTGTTCCTGCTTCCTTCAACCAATCCCAGCGGCTGGGTGTCTTCGGGGATCTTGCTCTTTTGGGGTTTCTCTCTAGCCCTGTTGCATCAACGAAGCTGGCGGTCGCTACGGACTTGGTTGATGGCAGGTGGAGCGGCCGCGGCTGTCGCGATGGCGGTTAGTGCCCGGGTTGATGCTGCGGCGTACGTGGTGGTGACTTGCGTGGTGGTCTTTCTCCTCGCGGGCTGGCGCAATGCACGGGCCAACATCGGTTCATCCATGTTCGTGGTAATTCTTGGAATTGTTGGAGCGTACTCGTATCTCAGTTTCCCAACCCCCGGTGGCGGCGAGGAAGGTCTGATGGGAACAGCGGATCGTGGCCTAGGTCTACTGCTGACCAATTTCGGATACTTGCCGGCGACATTTCGCGGAATTGTCGGTGATGGCGCATTGGGCTGGAATGACACAATGTTGGTTCCATTGGTGCCGATGGTGGGTGTCCTTGTTGTCGGGGCGATGACTTGGGCGGGACTGTCGACAATGTGGACTCGCAAGGCGTGGGCCGCGTCGTTTGCTCTTGTGTCTTTGTACGTAATTCCACTCTGGTTCTTGCAGAAAGAGGGTCTAGGAGCGGGGGAGGTTGTCCAACCTCGCTACCTGCTTCCTCTATTGAGTTTGCTTGTTGCCTCGTTGCTTCTTGGGCGCAGTGTGCAAGTGCCGATCGTGATGCCGCGTCTCCCGCTGATCTGGGTCGCAGGCGGTCTTTCGGTGGCCGGAATTGTTGCGTTCTGGTCAAATGCGCACCGTTATGCCGCCGGAACTAGCGTCGGAATTTTTGACCCAGGGATGGTGCCTGCGTGGACTCACTCGGCAGGTGTGCCTTTATGGGTGTCAACGGCAATTGTTGTCGTAGGGACATGTGCGTTGATGTGGGGCGCATTAATCACCATGTCAGGATCTGAACGCTCGCGCGATGAATCTAGCCTGATGCGGAGTAGTAAACCCCAGAGCGTGTAGTTTAGTGGTTGCGGCCTAACTTTTCGTGTCCGGTGACCCAGTCTCCAGCGAGGACGGCAGATGCAAGCGAGATCTCGCCGGCGAGGACAGTTGCAGCGACGATCTCGGCTAGTTTTTTGGCCGTCCCTGGCCCAGTGCAACCTAAAAGTTTCAGGCATTCCTGTGGCGTGGCAAGTCCGGTACCGCCGCCGTGAGTGGCCAGAATTATTGAGGGCAAAGTGATTGACCAGTAGTAGTCACCATTGTCGAGAAGTTGTGTGTACAACAGACCACTGTGTGATTCAGCGATATTTGCAACGTCTTGGCCGGTTGCAATAAATAAGGCGGTCAGTCCGTTGGCCGCGTGCGCCCCGTTGTTCGCTGACCCAGCCATGAAAGCACCAGCCTGGGAAATTTGTCGGGCACGAAACAGATCTTTTGGGGAGACACCAACGAGATTTTGCAAGGTGTGCGCAGTGGTGGTGACTTCGGCAATCACTCGCTTTCCGCGGGAAAGCAAGGTATTTATCTGTGAGTGCTTCTTGTCAGTGTCGATGTTCCCGGACAAAATAAAGTCCACGTTATGCGGGTACGCAGATGTGATCCATTGGCATGCGGCGTTAGTGGCTTTGCTGGTCATGTTTTGACCGGCGGCGTCACCGGTTGTGTAGTCAAAGCGCAGATACAAATTGGGGCCCACTGCGAACTGGGTGATTCCTTCGAGCATTCCAACGCTGGTAGTTCCTTGGGCTACTGTTCTTATGTTTTCAATATTTTCGTTGATCCATAAGCCAAAATCTCGAGCCTCGCGTGCGCTGGCAAATAAGAATGCGGGGGAGCGCTGCATGCGATCGTGAGCAATGGTGACTGTGGCGCCACCGGATTCATGGATGACCCGCATTCCTCGGTTGTAGCTGGCGACCAACGCTCCCTCGGTGGTTGCAAGTGGTACGTAAAACTCGCCGGAAGCATGCTCACCATGAACAAGCAGCGGACCTGCAATTCCAATTGGCACTTGTGCCGCGCCAATAAAATTCTCAATATTCCCGCGGGTGGTGTGCGGGTCGAAACTAAAGCCGGCGATGTGGTCAAGTTTTGTGCCCGTGTGATCTACGAGGAAATCGCGACGGACTGCAGCGCTGTGATGGGAGTGATCATCCTTGTGATCGCGGGGAATCTGATTGCGACTCATGCTTGATTGAGCCTGATGTGATCGAGCAGCGCAAGGGTCGCGGCCCGTGCAGTCGCGGCATTGGCGCCAAGTTGGGAAACCAGTGGCGCGTAATCTTCCGGGGACACCCCAATCGTTATTGCCATGCGTTCAAGGGTTTCTGGCGTAAGTTCAATGTGTGGTTGCACTCCCCATGCATTTTCTCTATGAAAAATCAGGATGGCCTCGCTGACTGCGGAATCAATGATTGCTCCTGGGGCATCGGAAATAAAGTCTTCGTGCCAACGCACCCACGGGCCTCGTTGATCTGATCCGACAAAATCAATTTTTTCAAGGCCTTTATGAATTGTTGCTTGGCGGGTGACGTGTCCGCCTAAGGCGACTGCGAGAACTTGGGCGCCGAAACACAAACCGATGTAGTTGTTTCCTTGGGAAGTCCAGTCCTTGACCATGTCGATTTCGAGCGATGCGGGGGCTTGGGTGTAACCGGAAGCCACGGAGCTCAGGGAGCCCATATTGATCAGCAGGTCAGCGGGAGGAAACGGCACTGGGGCAAGTAAGTCTTTGCGGTAGATCCGTTCGATAGTGAAGTGATTCTCCAGCAGCCAATCTTCAACGTATCCGAGTTCGTGGGCGAGGTTGGTTTCCGAAAGAACGAGGGCGGTGTTCACAAGCGGAGTATAGAGTCTGGTTCGTATTCGTGAAGTCGTGTGCCGAGATATCCAGCAATTTCTCGATCCCACTTGCTAGGTCCTACGCACCAGAAAAGTGACTCTCTTTTAGATACGGCACGGAGCGGGTGTCTCGCTCACCAAATGCATCTCCTTGTCATACTGTTGCCAAATGAAGTTTTGGGTTACGCATGCAGTAGCAGCGTCAATCGCCTGGTTCGGGTTGGCCCTTGGCATGGTCTTGACGGTGTTCAACGTGAACCCACCGACAACGATCGCCCCGAATTCTTTGGGATTAAATGATGATGGCATTGCCGGACTGGTCGGTCGGGTAGTGGACTCCCTGAGTTATTTCACAAACTTGAGCAACCTAATTGTGGCGGTCGTATTAACTATGCTCGCCCGTAAGTCCGCCCGTGGTGGTGTTAGCTGGCATGCAGTGCGGATGGATTCACTTGTGATGATCTCCATCACTGGACTTATTTATGCACTCGTGCTCGCGCCCGAGGCCCAGGTCGAAGGGGTGGACATTGTTGTTAATGCGATCAAGCACTACATTGTGCCGGCTTTGACCGTGGTGATTTGGTTGATCTTGGGGCCGCGACGGCAGGTCACTTTCGGGTCGATTTTCACGGCTCTCGTGATTCCGCTGGCGTGGGCCGCATACACGTTGGTGCGTGGCGTATTTATTGACGCGTACCCCTACGGGTTTGTCAATGTCGCTGATTTGGGTCTTCAATCTGTGTTGGTCCATATTGCAGGGATCGCGGCCTTTGGCATGGTGCTCGGGCTGATTTTTTGGGGTCTTGACCGGCTTATTTCCACCGTGAGAAAGAGCGCAGTCCAATAGCGTCCTGCCCGCGCACGCCAGGCTTGATAAACAGTTGGGAACTGCGGGTGAATGATTGCGCAGACAAGTCCACCCGTTTCGGCGTGGCAACGTTGCTGAGGGCGGCTTTTGCTCTATAAATAAGGAAGTCCCCTCGAAGTATGAGTTCGAGGGGACGTCCATTTAGATGGCGCCTCTACTGTCTGGTTTCCCAGGGCCTTCGCGTATCTTGCTGTTTCGCGATGCTCGCTCCGCGTTGCCACTTCGCCAGTTCTTCTTCCATCTTTAGATCTTTCATCTCAACCGACCCCACCAGCAAGTGGTGTCTCCGGATCTTCCCCGGACCAGCTGTCGAATCTGTACCTAACCTTCGCCTTGCGGCTCAGTGGGTTATTTCTACACCCATTGCAATCCGGCGCGCAAGCATTTTTCACATTTATTTTAATTCTTTTTTTCTGGTGCGTCGCACCAGTAACATCATTATCACTAATGCTTTTCTGTCACAGAATTTGGACGGCTGTCTGTTTCTGCAATTGATCTAATCGGCGAATTGCTATTCCTTGACCACTTGGCTTTCACCCATGGCAAGGTCCGCGCTTGGCCAATTACCGCGCCGTTGCTGATCCGTTTGCGCCTCCACCAATGAGGATTTGGTCATAAGTCGAATGCGAGACAAGTCCCATAAACCGATGTTATGAGCCTCCGGGCATCCCTGAGATTATTCATCCACGCTCAGGGATGCCCGGAGGAGGAACACGATCATGGTTCCCCACTCTCGACCGGTAAGGTTTGGTATCCCGAAAGGGGCGGTAGCTCAGCTGGTTAGAGCCCCGAACTCATAATTCGGTCGTCGTCGGTTCGAGCCCGACCCGCCCTACAACTGGCACCACACGGTTTTTCGCACGTAGTCCCTGCGAAACCCCTAGCAGGGCTTTGTCGCGTCGCGATGTGGCCAACGCCTAGTTGCCTTCATTAATCGAAAAGTCCATGAGGTGTTGTACCAGTGTGAATGGGCAGTCTGATCGTGCGGCGATCGGGTTAACTAAAGATGCTGTTCAGTGTCAGAGTTTTGCTGGGCAATACTGGGGTGGCATCGACAACACGATGAGAGATCCAATCTTCAGTGGGCTCAGCAGTTGGATACTGGCTAAGTGACTGATAAAACTCTTCTACGGTCATGTTGAACGTATTCACGAAAGCTTTTTTCCAATCGGGCTCTTGCGCATTTTCGGCTTGAAAGTCCCTCAGGATCGCTGTAAACGCGCGTTCTTCGGACATGCCTCGCTGCTGTAATTCCTTAGCGAGGGCAAGAACCAAGAACGCTGACCCGTTGTAGTTCATATCTTTTCCACTGCCGTAGTTCTCGAAGACCTTTGGGGTTTGCACCGCCGCTGCATTAACGGGCATTAATTGGGAGTCGAATTGACTTCTTCCGTAGTACTGCTGACTATAAAGTTCCTCAACTACTTTTGCGCCTCCTTCAAATAACCACTGGGCACCCTCGGCATCGCGCGACATTGCTATTTGATACACGTGAAAGTACTCGTGAACGATAACTGAGTAGCGATGAAGATCGTTGAAACGAAACTCGTTCTCAGGAATCTCTAGAACCATCCACGTGTTTAAGCCATTCCCGGAGACCGATGCCCCTTGGGCGCCAGGAATTTGGGGAAACGGATTGCTGACAGCACTGTTCCACGCATAGATATTCATCGGGGACTGCACCCTTGGCACTTCATTGATTTTCTCAGAGATGGGCATCAACTGCCCAAGATTGGACATGACTTGATTGAACTCGGCGACCCAGTCAGCAGGTAAACTCGCGTCAATATTTTTTGCAAAAGAAAACGGCTCAGCTTCAGTAGGCAGCTCAGCCTTCTTCTGCTCACATATGATTCCGTCATCGTTTTTATCGAGTCGCTTACTGTTTTTTTTGTATAGCCCTTTTGACACCTTGGGTTTGGCAAAGCCACCCTTGATCGCCTTATTTTTGGCCTTCTTGTCTTTAGCGACGCCATTAGGATATTTCTTCAACATGTCTGCGCAGGAGGAAAACTTCTTTGCTGTCATTTGTGCAGAATGAGCAGGGCCTGAAATACTCGCAATCAGAAATATACTGACCAGTGCGATGGTAAATTTCCTCACGATTTCTCCTCAACTCCGCCACGATAATTCTTCCCTACAAGGCTAGTCGAAACGCCCAGTGGCTTCTTTCGGGGTTCCTTTGGTTGTTCACCAACGACCATGAGTGCGAGATCCGACAAAGGACAAAACTGATCGCGTGGCGAACAAAATA